>Ga0126342_10002810_pt1 | contig 27831 bp, 27 predicted proteins | sample Cyp1metagenome_FD_92528 | JGI IMG/M metagenome (GOLD analysis project Ga0126342, IMG submission 92528) | Coral microbial communities from Lord Howe Island, Old Settlement Bay, Australia - Cyphastrea 1 metagenome | ecosystem: Host-associated > Invertebrates > Cnidaria > Coral ... | reverse complement strand
TGGATTCAATGAATAAACCATGTGGCAGAAGCAGAACGGTCCTGTGACAAACAGGTCTTGTAAAGGACAGCTGAGCTCTGTTCAAAGAATCTTGGCATGTTCAAAGGGACCCTGGTTGGTAGGACAACATCATGGCCCTCGGATGCATGCCTGTCACATGTTAATTGTATGGCAAATGCGCGGTTTGCGTTTCAAGTCGGCAATTGGGCAGAGGACTTTGCTCCATCTGTAAGTGCATGTATTCGCCGAACCCAAGGTAGCAAGACTGAGCTACAGACCATGAACATCCACAGCAGATGGCTGCTCTGAAAGCCTTTTGGCATCAAACTGTGTCGAGGAGAATGGGGCCGAAATATTAGGAGAAGGATGAGAGACAGAGAAAGGGAGTGTAAAGTGCATCAGCAATGAGTGCTGAAGCGTCGAGAAAGAGGATCAAAACCTAAGAGGATCAAAACCCAGGGCAACTCAAAGATGATCACAGATGGTAATACAGAGTCAATAAATTCTCTGATTCTCCCCATATCATGGACACTCTGCCCATCGCATTGGTGCACAGGGTTTGGCCTCAAGAAGAGCTGGCTCCGCACACATGCCTCAATATGACTCAATGCAACTCAATGTGAAAACGCGATTCCTGAACAAGGATAACAAAGGAGCTCTCTTTTGAAATATGAAGCCATATTGAAACTCTACCAATTTCCGGAACATTGCTGAAACAAAGGCTGGAACTGTTCCGCACTCACATGCCACAGAATTCAGAAAACCGAGTTTTCGAAATGTTCAAACATGTTCTTGCTTCATGTTTCACATTGTTTCACCATTTTCTATTGTCCTTTACATATCATTTTGGCTCGTTGCATGTCTTGCCTCGATGTCATCGATTCTTCCAAGGATGGTGGCAACACTGGTGACCGAGATGCGCAGTCCACGCACAGCCTGCAGATGCTCCGGCTACAAATGATTCGTGACGCACACCTAACGAACTAATCAGACGAATCATTCAAAAGAACCATATCAATCATTATCATACCATATCAATCCTTGGTCTTTGATCATCGCTACACGATTCCTTGCCGTTCCATCAAGTCCAATAGTGACACAAATCGCTCAAATCAGGCAGGCTGACGGAGGCACGTACCGCAGTGCATGGGTCAGAAGTTCTGGCCTTTCAGATCTTTCAGGATCTTTGACCCGGTCAACCGGTTCGTCCAAAGAATCTAAAAGAAATGAATAGAAAGAGTTGAATAGAAAGAAATGGTTCCATTGGTTCTCGTTTGTTTCCATTGCAGAGAGAGAGAGTTTCGTTGCTCTCTGATCTCTTGATGAATCTTTTAACCGAGGCCAGGACAAGCAAAGCCATCTCTGCAAGCTGCGAAGGCATAAGCCCTGCAAGGCCACGCACTGCCTTGCACGGGAAAACATGGAGAAAGCTCTCGAAAGCGCAAGGAATACCAAAATATCAAAAAAATATCAAAAAATATCCGACATTATCCGACATACCTCACAAGTGGTGAATCAAAGATAATCAAAGCATATCACAGCATCTTTTGAATCCTTTGAATCTTTTGTCCTGCGATCTAAGTTGATCTTTCCAGGGGTTCTAAAACTTTTCTGGCCTTTTCTCTGATGGAGGGAACTTTGTCCAAGGAGAACTCCAAGAGCTTGTCCTGATATCGAACAAATCTGACAGTCTGAGAAGAGTCTGATTATGAACAGTTGTGAAATGCATAATTCTGTATAATGCTGTATTGACATGTTATGAACAGAAGTCTTTAGAAGTCAGGCTCGAAACTAGCACGGATTCCACCGCACTCGCCGTCCTGGGCTCCTGCATGTTCTGGGACCTGACCCACATGGTCCACATGTCTGTCGGATGTCGGTGTCAGCTTGTGTCAGCGCTGTCGCAGGATGGATCTTGAAAATATGGATGCTGACTGTCTGACTTGCTCATACTTTTTTGCGCTTTACAAATTCTCTTGATGTCACTTGTCAATACTTATCACTAGTTCTCTCAAGTTCTTCAAGAGGTTACAAGAGGATGTGTGCAACAAACATGTGCATCGAGTGCATCAAGTGCATGGAGTGACAAGTTCTGCCTGAAGAGCCAGTGAGGCCAACATAGTGCAGCCCTGGGCACGTGTGGCCTTGCGAGGCACGGCTTGGCGCAAGGGACAGGTGTGACAGCATATGTCTGTAATTCAGAAGGACTCTGGGGATAAATGGATCAAGTAAATTTAATTAACTAATAGATTAATTGCATTTAATGGCCAGCTCATATGGTGGTAGATGTCCATTCTGAAGAACAACTCGTGCTAAATTCACCGCTGTTTGTCGCAAAAGACCAGCCAGCCTAGCCTTGTCTCTTGGCCCTCGATTCTTGCCTTGGACGAAACCACGGACACGCTTCCTGTGAGATCCGTGTTCAGAACTGGGTGTATCTGTGTCCGGCAGGTTGCATTTGGTTCCGGGGGTTTGGCCTCCTGTCAGAAACAGGATGTGTTCCAAGAGTGGTTTGCTCGCCTTCCAAAGGAACAAGACTCTTCCGATGGTCTGTCGCTTTGCAAAAAGAGAGCATTCTTACATCAGAAGAGGCAGCTAGTCAACAAGGATCGCACGGCTGTGAGGCCGAAAGTTAACAGGAACAGGTGTGATGTCATCCTAAATCCAGCCTCTGGTAGAGATCCAGACGCTCGGCCTGCTGCCGGAGTGGAGTTCATAGGGTATTGGATGTATGAGTGATGTATGATCAGACTCATTGACAAGGCTTACACTGGTTTCAGAGTAAACCGCTGCCTTCTACTTTGCACAATTCATCAGAATTCTGTTATTTTCATACTTTTTCATCACACAGAGCCTCTCTTGCGCGGCTTCTCGTCCTCACGGTGCCTCACAAAACCAACGTCCACAGCCAAGCTCCGCTAGTGACACTAGTGACAGATAGTGACAGTGTCTAGTGGAGCACTGGTGGAGCAATGGTGGTCTCTCCGGTCCCTTGAAATCTCCGAGATTCTCTGAGCTCTTCGCTTGTCCAGGAAACTCGCAACCTCAGTTTCAAGATGTTTCAAGTCCGTTCTGGATTACCTGCACCAATTTTCAGTGTTTTATCTTTCATGTGATTTTCATGTGATTTTCATGTGATTTTCATTGTTCCCTACGATTTCAGGAACTCTTTCAGCTCCTCAGTTGCCAGCGTTTACCAGAAACGCACCGGCACGGACAGCTGCTTGACCTGCATCCTGCGCAGCGTAAAGGATCTTCAAGGGTCATTTCCAAGAATGAAAACTGGAAGACAAATAAGACAAATAAGGCAGATGAGACAAGAAGATGCAAGAAGTCTCATCTAAAAACTTGCTGAATGACTGGACACACAGAGTCTTTCCCTTGCACGGATGGAAGGTCGCTGAGGTCGCTGAGGCAAGGACGGATTGCTGTAGGACGCTTGTGGCCTGCTGGCATCAACTGATGTGCGAAGTAATGGTTGCCATTTGACGTGTACCAAGGAATGCAAAGTCAAAGTCAAGAAACACGCCTTGTTGCAAAGTGCCTGGACCACGGCCCTGGCCATGGAAGGTGAATGCAGCAAATGCACCGTAACTTCTCAGCAAGTGCGACAAACAATCAACGCAGCATTGTCGGCTCAGTTGGCTCGCCTTGAATCTTCGCAGTAGATGTGCAACAACTGCGCAAAACATGGACGAAAGCGGTGCAAAACTTTTAAAAGCTGAGGGATTTTGTTCCACTCTTGCTTCGAAGGACTCTGCACCTTACGTCATCTTACAGCTTATAACTTATACATGCTTATACAGCTTAGGCTTAATCTGGGATGTTCGGATCATGTTGGGTGTGAGCAGTTGAAGCACAGCATAGCAGCCATAGCACAGCTCTCCACCTGGGGGAGCGCATTTCCTTCTGGCACCTGCAACAAGTGCAACAAATTTTGTTCCCATCGAGAGCATATCGTGCTTGTCATTGCTCGTATTCCGTGGGTCTGTCTTGAGAACTGGCTCCAAATTTGATTGTTCTTTGATGTTCCTATATGTTTCGAGATGCCAAAGGAAGTACACCACCTATCAGGACCTTTCATATTCTCGCAGTGATCGCCTCGCCCGCGATGCATTTTTCCAGCACCTGCTCAGAGTTGGTGGACCCAGACGGCCAGAGTGCTGTGTGCCGCTTCCCAAGCGATTACTGTATCTCAAAGCATTGAGAGGCCAAACGGGCCAAAGAAATCAAAAGGATAGAATCATATAGAATCTGATAGAAGGACAGCGCCCTTAGAACTACCTCCCTAGCACTTTTCACCTTCGCTTGATGAAACCCAAATTGTACGCATGACAGGTCAACATATGAACAAGGAAACATAGGAAACATATGCACAGATTTACCATGATTTACCACCAGTCGATTCGCGAGGCTGAATCCGCCACGTTTCATCGTGCCTCTGACGGATTCATCTCATCTTTGCCCATAGCCTCAGACGGAGTTCAACTCGTTGCTGGAAACTTCAAACGATAAAAAAACACGCCGGCAACATGTTGAAATTTTTATTTTTTTAAAAAATATCCATGTTCAACATGTTCAAATATGTTCAGTTTGGTATCATTGGATCACAGCCCACCAAGGATCACGGCGACTTCGGGATTGGGCTCTATATTGGGCTTGAGCCTGAAAGGCTGCGATTTCACCATGAAATTGGAAAGGCTTGGAACCCAGTGGAATCTTCGCTGGAAAGGTCCTCAACCGCAAGCATGGGCAAATCTGCGAGGCTCCATTTCTTCCAAGATGTTCTCACGGTGTTTTCTGGCCTTTTTTCTGGCCTTTGGCAAAGTGTCTCAAGTGCCTCTTGCAATGCTCACAATTGCACTGCAACGACACCTGCCGCTCCCATTGCGCTCCCATTGCGCTCCGTGTCTTTGGGACTGAAACAGCCTTCTACCTGTCCTGAAGGCCTTCTTCAGGAGGAGAGGACCCAGTACCCCTTGGTTCCAGTCAGCTTCTGTTGCATCATTCCTTTTGCCAACTTGTTGCCCAGGAACAACATGGAACAACATGGAACAACATGGAACAACATCCTTAATTCGTAACCAGGTTCTGTGCAACATTTTACAAGCATCTTCAATCAATCTTGAGGATTCCCACAGTTGCCAACAGTCCTCTCCCACGCCTTTGCTGAACAGTCTCACACTGGTCTTGACATGTGTCAACATGTGTTGTGGGACCACATCTTTGTGCTCCACAAAAGAGCCAACCACGGGGTATTTTGTCGGCTTCCAAAAATGCATCGTGCAAGTCCGAATTTCATGCAATGAATTCCTATGTACAAAATGTTTATACAAAGAGAACGAGCACAAAATCTAATTAAAATGTTGATGTAAATTCAGATGGGTATTTCATGTGAGGGTCGCCATCAAAAGTGGAAACCTCTTCTTGGAAGAGCATGATCCTCTACGTTTGACCCGCAGTCATGCAACTGGAGCACAAGCGCCCTGCGCTGAAGCGCCCTCCACTGTGCTCCAATGGGAATCTGAAACAATCGCTTGAATTCTTCACGAGTCAGACTGGTCCTGACGAGTTTGACAGGAACGCCGGTGTTTGGCGCTCAACAAAACAGCAGACACTGCCTGCTACAAAAATGCATGCCTCAACTGTACCAATGCCAACGATTAAGCTACTGAAGCTTGTATACAGACTATATACACAGCATTACACTACACAGCTTGTTTACAAAATATCTTGCATGTTTCCAGACTTGGTCTGAATTCTAATCGGCATTGGAGTTTTGCTGCCAAATTTTGAGGTGAAGGGCCTCAAGCAGTCTCAAGTTCATCAAGGGGGGAAAATCTCCCGGCATGCTTGAGACCTGTCAAGCTATCTGTCTATCCTTTCCTTTGGTGCTCGACATCTGTGGGGCATTGCCTGTCATGGTCGCACTTTTTTGCATCACCGTTCACGCCGTTCAGGACTTGGGCCTTGGGCAAAGGATGGCAAAGGCTGGAAGCAAAGAAGTTCACACAGGTGACCACATCAAAGACTGGCAGTCCAGTACTCTGGCGTATGGCGGCAGCATAGTGTGGCATTTGCGTGCACTCCAAAAGAATCGACTTGATCGGACCCTTGTCACTTTCCTTCTCTTGCTCCAAGATCTCTTTCACGTATTCGCCCAGGTTTTCTTGTACCTTGATGTTGTCCACGAGATCTGCATTGGCCACGGCTTCAAAGCCTCACATCACAGTCTAAGTGTCTAAATCAGAGTCCAGAGTCCAGAGTCTGGATTAGTCTGAATAAGTCTCGATTCGAAGTCTCGATTGTCCGAAGTTCAAGAGTATGGTAAAGCATTCCAAAGCATTCGAAAGCATTGTAAAGCTCTCAATGACATCCCTTTACGTGTCATGGTCATCCCTGAGGAGTTCCCGGGATGCACCTAGAATCGGAGATAGAGGTGAGCAAGCAGGATGAACCCCATGGGAGTACAGTGGAATGAGACGAATGAGACCAGGATCCCAACGGAATGCTCGGAATGCAAAGATCAGTGATGATTCTCTGAAAGACATTGAAAAGTGCAAAAAGGATCTTCCAAATCATCAAATCATCGGAAATGATTGACCATAACGTTGCAAAGCATGAACAGTGATGACAGTGATGACAGCTTGCTCATGGGAAGTCCAAACCAAATCGCCCTCTGGAACATGGGCAGAATGAAGGAGTGGATGTGCAACACGGCTCGCGAAATCGAAGCAACCACTCAGCCACTCTGCCAGAGTGGCTGGACCCGAATGAAGGGGGTCCAGCCATGCAAAGGGATCATGTTTTCATGTGTTTTATATTGTTTTATCTATTCTTTTAATTGTCTCCAATTGTCTCCTTTCTTTATCTTTCTTGTCAATTTGTTTGTGTTTGTCTGCTGGCCTGGTACGTGCTCACAACCACGAACAAGGACCCTGTTGAAATCGCAAAAAGGGCGACCCTCTGCCGAAAGAAGTGCATCTCGTGATTCCATGAAAGATGACTCGTTCGCTGTGAGGATCAGGATCCTGCGAAACAGAACAGACATACCAAGAGCAATTCATGTTTTTGTTGGTCACAGAACAGGTCCTGGAACGGATCAGATTTTTGGTTTCCGGGTTGCAACCCAAGTACACAAATCCACATAATCCAGAGAAACATGTCCACTATGTCCAGTCGTTTGAACCATCAATCCCACTTGAACAAGAATGATCAGATGCTCATCCACTTTAGCAAGACGACATTCCTGCAAGAAGTCTAACAGTGGCCGAAATTTCTACTTTGAGAAAGTGGTCCTTTCATCGGGTTCAAGAGCGGCTGCCATGGTGGGTACTTGCACGAGGGCACTCATGAAGACTGGAACAGTGGCATAGTCCCTCACAAACTCTTGGTAGAAATGCATGAAACCACAATTTCCAGCGATGCCGAAGCATTCCTCTGCCTCCATTTTGTCCACCACGCGCTTTAGGTTCTCCAGAATCACTGGGTCCTTTGAGCCACGTTGTGCTTCCTCAAACGTGAGACCTTGTACCACCCCGGGACAGGACTGGAATCGGAAGGTGCTTCCATGGTCGATATCACCCACTCCATATGGGTACTCATGCTCCAACCGCACCAGGCCCATCCGAGTGCCATCGATCTTGCCTGGACGCACTGGAACAAGGGGCAAAAAATGACAAAACATGACAAAAGATGACAAAACGAGAAAGGGCGCGAGGCGATACAAAAACCAATAAAACCAGGACATCTCGCACGAAAGAGAAACGCGGAAAGAAGAGACGTTCTGCAAAGGGCTGCGTATGAAGACTTCACAAAGCTATGGTACTGATGGTACGGATGATACTGTACAAGGAAGAAAATCAGAACAGACTGCAAAAGACATTGGACAGAGATTATCAAAGTGATGCAACAAGTGCAACAAGCAGCTCACATCCAAAATCAGCGACAGAGAAATGTGGAGACAGCATCCCTTCAAAAGCCTCTCCAAAAAGGCTCTGAATTTGCAAACCAAGCAGCTTCTTTGGGACTGGCTTTTCTCGTCCAAGCGGCACAAGACACTTGCATCGCTGAAGTGACTTAAGGATGAGGCCGAACTGAAGAGCTTCAGCATTGACACTTCGTCAAAGACAGGCAAATTTGTTGCCGCACTGAGCTCTTTGCCGAACGGACTCAACATGCTGTCAAGAACCACGCTGTTGACACCGACACCTTTGACACCTTTGACACCGTCCTGCATCAGCTCCAAAAAGCTCCAATCAGGATGCCATAAATAATTATAAATATCCATAAATTATAAATCACAAATCGAAAAAGTGCCGATGCCAAACCGTGGTGACTCCACTTTGCATATATGAATGCTATCCCTTTTCTGAAGCTGGAAATACTCGACATAGCCTTTCCTGAATTCTTTACACTGTATCTTGCCTCATAGTGAAAAATTGTCTCGCTCAGACTAGTTCTCCGTCTTCTAAGCATTCAGCATACACTCACCGAAGCTGAATCAATTGCGGTGAGAACTATACCTAGTCCAACCAGCCCCAGCCTTGTCAAGCAACTGGATGACTTTTTGGTGCACCATGTTCACGAGCTGATTTAGAAGTTTTTCATTTTCTGACGGTGTTGTCATTCCGGAGAGAAACGGTGACCACTCCAGATCTGATGTGCTCAGAGTCAGGATTTCCACACGATCAGTGTCCAATCTGATACCTGCAGTCTCCAGGAAGCCCAAGTGGCCCAAGTGATGTGATTCGGATGATTCGGAATCTGTTTCACAAAGTGCTTCACAAAGTGCTTCATCTTTCCAGGTCACAAGTAGGGTCTTCTCATTCCCGAAGCAGGTCCAAATGAAGGGCAACTGCATCATAGGCGTCGTCAGAACAGGAAACTTGGGAAGGGCTTGACGAAGGGTTCGTTGGTGCTTCAACCAAAGGTAGCCCACATCACATGATATTCCTGCAATTGACTCTTTGCCTGCTTTGCCAAGAATTCGATCAACGCAAGCTTTGATTGAGGCGACTGCACTACAATCAAGACGATCAGACATGAGTTTTTCTTTGGTTACACCTTTGCAAACGGAGAGGAGTCGTTTGCATCCGCCTTCTTTTACTTCAACCACTTCCTCATCTCCATCACCTCTGTCAAAACAAAGTACAGCAAAGGTTTCTTTGGTTTGAGCCTGAGATGTTCGAGAAAATGAATGATACTGTAAGCGCACTGGACAACCAACACGCGAAGCAAGGCATACACAAATGCGGCAGTATTCCATACACAAAGCAAATCCTGAATTTTGGGCCAAGTAAATCAAGTAAATCCAAGAAACCGCCTTGCTTTTCTTCGCAGCCTTGAAGAGCCTTTGACTCAAGGTAGGAGCAACCGGAGCAACTGGAGCAACCCGTGGAGCGGAAGCAGCGTCCTCAGCATTCGCCGTGATCACCGGCTGTGCAACGAAAGCTTCGTTCGAGTATTGCTTTTGCTCATTTCCACAGGCTGTATGCACTTCCTTCGTGGAAATCACGTCCACTCCCTTCAAGTTGTCCACTGCTGCGAGTTTGGATGCCTTCATGTCGTTCATGTCCTGCACCTGCACTGTCACCATTGTCTGCATCTGCACCATTTCTCACCAGAATTGTCGACCTGCAGCAGATTGGGTTCAAGTCAGATGAGCAACAAGCCCTGCTCTTTGAAACTTTTAAACTTGCTCTCAATGCTCAGTAGCGAGTCTCAAACTCACAAAGACCAATTAGGAAAGGGAAGTGCCAAAGTCCGTCAATCACATAGAATGACAACATCACAGCTATGTCAGCAAATGGTTTTGACAGTGCTGGAACTGTGGCTTGCGGCAAACAGTGGAGCGTTACAGCATTACTCGTGGTGCCGAATGATTCTGAGAACTTGGCAACTTGGCAACCACTTCCCAACCACTTCCCCCTCTGTCCCAAGTTCAAGTGCAAAATTGCTCGCCTCGTCTGCCCCAGGCCACTTCGCCCCAGAGCAATGTCAAAACCTTTGAAGAAAACTATCCGAGTTAGCTACAGCATGGGAATGATATACAATATAGACGATATATACATATAATGCGTATATATATATACATATATGATGTCATATATATATATATATGATAATATATGTATTATATATATATATATATTTTTTTAGAACTGCTTGGAACTGTGTCTCCACATAAGATTCTCGGCGAAAAGCAATGGCCGCATGGCCATTGCAGGTTTTGACATTGCTTGCAAATCACCAGCCAAAAATGGCTGCAAAGCGCAAAGCACTGGATTTGTCAAGAAAATGTCGTGGTTACGGAACTCTGTCCATTTTCACTACAATGTAAGGGTGGTTCGAACCACACGGAGGGACTGCAAAGAGCACTCGAAAGGAAAGACAGACCATTCTTTTCTCATCAGCTCTCACGCATGGCATGTTACTTCAAGCATCTTCAAGCCACACGCCCCATGAGATCATGGAGAACCAACGAGAATCAGAACCGACAGAACCGATATGCTTGCCGCACAGGGGCACAGCGATGGGGCACTGTGATTTCTTGTGACATTTGGCTACGTGGCTCACGCAGAATCTCTAAAGTGGTATTCCTTGTCAGCCAACTTCGAGAAACTAATGTTTCTGCCCCCAACATCAATTCGTGTGCACACCATTGCAGTATGTCAATCTTCACCATTGATTGCTTGGCTCCACCACTTTTTCACGTCGTTTGGCATGGGACAAGGACAAGGACAAGCTGTCAGCTCCACTCACACCTCCAAAAACATGATTCTGGATCTGAGATTTGATTGAATGATATTGGGTAATTTAAATGAGTATATCATTTTAAATATGTTAAAATATGTTAAAATCAGTATATCATTTAAATCTTGCAATCCTTCAAAAGCCACAAGTGCACCGGATCATCGAAAGCCCGGAAGCCTCACAATCCTCACATGCTCAGGATGGCCTCCAACAATCGGCACAGTTTTCTCAGTGAAACTCGGTTCGAAAAGAGCCAAGAGCGCCAAGAGCGCCAAGAGCATCTGCATATCAAGTGAGAAAATAACGTTTCGAAACATTTCCCAGGATGAAGTGGATGTGCCAAGGAATTGACACGACTGTTGGATGCCAGTTCAATGCTCTGAACTGTTTTTGCATCCCCAGCATTCAAACAAACCAAAATAGACTCAGCCAAGATGATCGAAACTCAACTCCAGAAGCAGCCACACGCTGAGATACAGGTTGAATGCAGCAGCCCAAACAAATCCTAAACATGAAAGTGTTACCCTGGCTTCAACACAACTTCAGGCACCCTGTAATCGTTTCTTCCTTAGTGCCTTGCTTAGTAGGTGCTTTCTGTCCCCAAGTTGCTTCATTTGCTTGTCTGAACGCCCAAATCCTGCTACTTGTTTTCAAAGCTTCGAGGAGCTTTGCATCTGCATTTGCCCAAAACCAATCGAAAGAGAGACGTTTCCTATATTTTCCTTGGTAGTGCACTATGGCGCACTGGTACACCACAAGATCCACAAGTTTCAGAGAAATCACGCAACATGAAGGCACTTCCATCTGTGGCGATTCGTCAGAATGCTCCCTGCCTCCCTGCAGCAACATGCCCTCGGATTTCCAGAAGCAATTCCAGCCAAAAGGGCTGCAAAAACTCTGGATGGCACTGATATGCACATGTGAAAAAATGGTGAAAAAATGACACTGATCGTTGCTGTCTTTAAGATTTCAGGAACAGAAATTCTATCTGCAGGAGTTGACACTAAGTTGACACTAAGTTGACACCAGACGTGCAGGAATTTGCCAAAAAAGACACTTGGCAAATTTGCCTGTCATGGCATGACTGGCATGACCTCTTGGCGAAGACTTTTTTGAAAAAACAGCGGCACAGCACGTGCCATGTGATCGTCAATGACGTAAGAGTTCAGCTCGTGGGATCAAAGATCAGACCACGTGAGAATACGTGATGAAAATCTACAAGCGAAAGAGATGTTTGCTGTGCCGGTTCCAACTCAATTGGATCCAGCGAGAGTTCCATCAATTCTTGGCTTCAAGATTCTTGCAAGAACCTGCTACAGCTTGCCTGCTATCGAGTCCCATCAGTCCCATCTTCAAACATATCGAGTCTAATTTTTGCACCAAAATCCTGAGGAGTGTCATGGAGTGTCTCTGGCTATGGGACCGTGTCCTGCTTTGTGTCCTTTGTGTCTTGCACCTATGAGCACATTCGGCACAAGGTCAAGTCACAGTGGGTCCCTAGTGATACAGTCTCAGCCTTCGGCTGGCGCTAAAAGGTGCAAACTCTGCCAATTGGCTCCACAAAACAAAAACTACGAATCGAACAAAATCTATCCGGGGTGCGATGCTACCGTGTCAGAGTCTGAGACTTGGACTTACTTACCCCTCCATTTGAACTCTTTCCAATTTCCACTTCAGCATACTTCAGCCCAGTCCCTCAAATCGAGTTGAAAAGCCTCAGAGCATCTGCTATGAAGCCCAGTGTGTTCATGACCAGCACTGGAACGAAAAGGAGAAGGCCTTTCGGCGTAGCTTGGATAAAACTTACGCGAAATTCGAGGGCGAACTCACCCAGGAAAGAACGGAGAGCATGCCTGGCCGATAAGGTGAAGCCACAGGCCAAACTTCGCAACACTTTCGCAACAGCAAACTCGCTCTCGCTCCAGACCAAAGGATAAGCAAGCAAAAGAGTTGGGCAAATCTTGAATGAAAGAAGCAACACATAACACATAATAACACATACATATCTATCTTTAGTTTGGAACATAGTTGAAAGGTACGCTGTTGATGCAAAATGAATCAAACGAACACAATGTGTTTTGACTTGTCATATCTTCTCACTGGCCTTGTGGAAGGATTCTTGAAAATTAAGCGTCGTGTGAGATCGTTCATTCTCCATGCATAGTAGATGCTCCCCCACGGCAGCATGGCAGTTATCCAACATCCAGCGCCAAACCATGGACTTCCTGCGCTTGTGGAGCTGCTGTTTCTTTTGTGGGGCAATTGGGGCAAGATGAAGACCACAAACAGAGACAAACAGAGGCAATGATAAGTCGGAGAAGTGCCACAATGACTGTTTTGACGTGTGTTCATCACTTTTTTGGTTTGCACCAGAAAACCACAGGGGAAAATCCCTACATCTCACTTCCACATACTTCCACATACTTCCACTTCCTGCCTCCGACGAACCAACTCAATCTTACCACCAAGTTCCAATAGCTCTTCAAGTGTGGCACCCTCCAGTCGTTTTCATCAGCGGCAAAGCCTTGGGCTAAGCTCCAGATGGACCAAATCCTCAGCCGCGTGCTCTCGTGCTCCGGACGTTTTGAGCCAGGGAGTAAGGCTGAGTAAGGAATAATAAGGAGTAAATGGAAAGGTGAAAGTGGTATGCACATGGATTGTCAAGATTCACGCAAATTTCAACTTTGAAAGGAGGCTGAATATCGTGAGGATATCGTGAGGTTATCGTGAGGATATCGTGAGGATATCGTGAGGATATCGTGAGGCATCGAATTGCAAACGACACACAGGACACAACACAAACAGCCTGGTACTCATCGCAAAGATGAGTCGAATTTGGTCGCCAAGGAACACAAGGCCAAACTCAATGAACCAAAACACCGCCAGTGGCATGGCAACTTGCCACTGAATTTTCTTGTACAGCTCATAGCTCTTGGCATACTTGACCTGTCACGCAGCTAGCAGCTAAGTGATAAATTGTAACTTAAAGATATCTTACATTATCTTACAATGCTTAATTTGTGTGGATTTGTATGTCCTCAGATTTTTTCGTTTTTTGCATACGGGCCTGGAAGCGGAAAAGGTCGTGCTCCGTCACGTTGAGACCATCATGAGAATTCACCACCCCTTCTAGCCCTACCAGTTCAAACTCATGGTTCAGCTCATTGAAAGCAGTCAGAAGCGCCATGTTGCACAGCTCCTGGAACCAGGTCGTGCAAATGAGCAAATGAACCTATCCTTTGAAAAGAATCTGAACTTCAAGCATTCGGAAAGCGGAGTTACCATGTGTCCGGTTGTTCCTGGAAAGGAGATCTGTGACTGTTCTGATCATACGTGATTAACTGTGCCATGTGCGGCGGGAGGTATTACTGTGACTCCTAAAAACCACGCCGCACAGCCGGATTGATCAAAGTTCGTCAAAGTTTAATCTAGGAAGAAACTTAAGGAGTGCTACAGGATGCTACTGAGTGCTAAGGTCCTGAAGCGTGAACATGATCATGAGTGCTGCAAAAAAGCTGCCGAAGAAAATAGGCAGGATCAAGATCCATGTCAATCCATGGGCGATGCCTAAGCTCAAACTTGTCAGGAATTCAACTGTTCAAGTTGCATCATCTGGAATCTGCTGGGCAGTGCAATCTTCTATTGCAGGCTCTGGCAAAATATGCAAGTGCAGCTGAGGAACCATAAAGCACCAGAGCATTGCCACTTGTCAAGTAGTAGGGATGGAAGAAACCTGGAAGGTAGCCTCGGTTTCTCCATGCTCCATGCTCAGTTTGGATGACCAAACACAAGGTCGCGCAAATCCTGGTATCGAAATGCAGACAGGGAACCAACCCAGCCCCAGAGTGACAAAGATGTCGTAAGCAAAGCTACCAAACATGTTAGGAGTTTCGTCTTGAAGCGCAACTTCTTGCCCTGAGCATGGCCAAGGGCAGGCTTACGTGACAGGTCGGCATGGCAATTCCTAAAGTCTTTGGAACAAATTGCCATGTGCTGCCCTTCCGGATGCCGTTGATTGCGTTGAGCTCAAGGCTTCACTGGCGCAGTCAATATGGTTTTCCAACAGGTCGGCAACAATATCAGAGCGGAGGAGAACCAACATAACCTCGAAATGTTGCACTGGTATGCAGTGTACATGATTTGACATGCTGTATTCCGGCACAACTACAGTTGTTGGACACAAGTGACCTTTGACATCCGTGCAACACTTGTGAAGTTCAACTGTGAAGTTCGGTGTCCAAGACACATGAAGAAGCAGGAAAATCATGGGATGCGCAGCAACAATCTGCACAATGGTCAGGTAGTCGAGAAAAGCGGGACCTGCAATCAGTCTTCAACGGCGATGCAATGCATTGAACAAAAATGATACTAATTTTACCCACAGTCAGGGGCTTAAGCGGCCCAAGTTCAGTCAGAAACTGCATTTTCTGACAGCATACTGTGCCCATATGTGCCCCGTTGCCGTGGTGCAAAAAAGATGACCTTCCGGTGTGAAGAGCCGGCTGCAACACATCATACCGCACGTCAACAAGATGATCCGCCTCAGCCACATGATCCAACTTCAAAAAAAACACTAGACAATTTGCTGTACAATTAGTGTAGGATTACGTAATCCAATGATTGCACGCAAAGGTCTACTGAATGCAATAATGCAATTCAACAAACTGGTGCTTGCACAGACCACAGAAAACCACAACTTCGAAAACTTGTCGAGATGCACTGCAACGGCCCAGCATTTGGTCCTTTTCCCTGCCTAAGCAAGAATGGTTTGATGCTGTCTAAATGCAAAAGCATGAAAAGAAAGATTGACCCTGGTGTACAAAGGACTCAGTTTAGTTGACGGCACAGGTCATCAGGACTTTCAATATGAAGATATTTGCAAATGTGAACCGGGTTGAACCTGCTGTGATACGCATGGAAAAACAAAAGGATGCAATCAAGGACGCTGCATCTCCTCGTGACAAACGATTGAACTTTTTTGACAAGGCACTCCGGGCAGGGCAACCCCGCACATGGCTGTAAAAATCACGAAGCTCTTGTCAAAGACTTCAGCTCCGTCATCACCTCCCCCCTTACTAGCATACCTTGGAGAGAGACATCCACACTTGAGATGAAGTGGGGAAGTCCCGACACGTAATAGGAACAAATTCAGCAAACCGGAGAAACAAACCTGAGTTTGGGAAAGGGATTGCTGGCCATTGAAATATAAAATTGAAATATTTCAAACGAGCTGCACAAGCGGTTTGGCGGCCTTCCTAAACGAAGATTCCCTCCTGGGGTCCTGTGCGCACTTGCGAAGAATCTTCTCCACACTGACTGATCGAAATTCTGGATCTCGAAACCAGGGGATGATCTCATTCTGGGTAAAGACTGCCTTCAAATCATCAGGACACCTGGCACGATGCACAAGGGAAACATGGGGAAACATGGCGAAACCAAGGTTTGTGGCCATGTCGTTTGACAAATTGCGCAAAATTTGAATGAAATGAGTGTCACTGCCTGTGGATCAGGTGTTCCATATTGGGTTTGCCATGTCTGTCGTCCGTTTCCATCACGAGGATCAGGTTCCGATTGGCTTCCAAAGCCCATCGTAGCTCCATCTGACAGAATTTGCTCTCGGTGATGCCCTCCGTCAGAAAGATCAAGACATTGCGCGAATACGACACACCGTTGCACATTCCCCTCACGGTTGGATCCTCGCAAAGAAAAAAACACGTCGGAGAGTTCGATGTCTTCACATTTGGATGTATTTGGATATATTTAGTAGTATCATTTCCGTGCAGTCCAAGAATATCAACACAACATCTTTGGTTTGAAACATTGTCTTCCGCACCTGCTCAATGTCCAACCAAAAGGAGGCGCCCAAAAATCGTTCAGACAACGCAAGGCGCAGATTCTGCACTGCATCTTGGGCATTGGACTGCTTATGGCCTTGGGAAATTTGGGAAATCGGTTCAATTTGTGTTCAAACTGTTCAAACTCCGCAAATTTTGACAAAATGAATCCAACATAATGTAGACCAGTGGCTTAAAAAGAAATCCCACCGGCACTTTGCATAAGGCACGGCTTCTGGTTCGACTCGTTCTGCTTCGCCCTCACTTTCTTCCTGGAAAATGATTTTTTTTTGCATATTAAAAATGTAAATCAGCACGTGAACTGAGGGTGATCAATCGATTGTAAAACAAACTGATGGTTTTTACGTCGTTCGCTTTGCCAGGGTTTTGAAACATGCAGTTTCGCAAAACAAGACACACAAGAACATGTCCACACACATCACACAAGGTCGACACGCCAGTCCTCCTCAGTTGCAAATTCTGGATGTTTTTTGGTTTCGGACGCGGTATCGGCCATCTTTGGTCCGTCACCAAGTCACCGAAGCAAACACTAAGAACAAATGAAAATGGGGGGAAACACACGTTCAATCGTCACACCTGGACAGTTGCTCATGTTTCAATGTGTTGAAATTTAAGAAACCATCGACAGACGGTGAACACATATATCTTGAGCCATAGGCAGAATGTCCAAATATGTCCAAATTAAATACATCTGGCAGCCCCAACTGTGCCATATTGTCACGGTTTGAAGCAATCGAAACAAGACACCCAACACCATGCTGTCCAAAGGGTGCACAACAGTTCAAACACCTGGTGAACATTGGTTTTGCCAGCGTGTACAACAAATAATTTTGAACCAACTCACCCACATTTAAAGACAAAATGTGAAATTCCGCAAAACCTAATTTGGTTTCATTCCATGAAACATCAAACACGCAACGGTCATAAATCATGGCCACCTTGAGGCGAAAACTTGATCCAACCCGCCACCCCGAATGCACATCAGGTAAAACACTTGTGGGAAACAAATTATATACTACAACAACATTGTAATTTTCCCCTGTTTGTTACCATACCAGATTGTGGCATGTGGAGTGTAAGTGTGGAGTGTATCGTGTGGAATGCAAAGTGTAAAGTGTGAACTGTAAAGTGTGGAATTTAGAGCGTGAACTGTAGAGTGTCTACTGTAGAGTGCGAAGCGTCGAGTGTGAAGTGTGGAATACTTGGACCTTCATTTGTACCAACCAAGTTGGTACATAGGATCATTCGACCTTCCCTGGGCCCAACTAGGTGCAAATGAGCCATGTCATTTTTTTTCACATATTTTCACGGCCAAATGGGTTTAGGAAACCATTGCCTCAACAATGTCCACTGGAAACTGGTTTCGAGGACTGCGTTGCATGGATCCTTTTTAAAAGAAGGAAGCACGCGTTGTTTTGCACAGTAGGTTTCCCAACATCGCAAAAAAGGAACTAGTCCTTGAGCCTGTCCGCAACTCGGAAGTTTTTTATTAAAGTTACAACGGCGGATATACATTCCTTTCAAGGAAACAAACTCACAAATCCCAAACAACCGTTTGTCATGTGTAAAAAAAATTGAGTAATATCGATGTCCATGTTGGAACCTCACAACATGCATATATTTATACAAATATGTTAATATGTTGCTAAATAAGCAGATGTATTAAAATAATATATATATATATATACACACACATACATTTCAAAATGACTAAGCAATGGGCCTTCAGATTCAAAAACTTCCGGGCCTCAATGTTCAAGTTTCTCTCCGTTTTGAAAACGTATGGTTTTATAGAGTTTCCTTTGGTTCAGGTTCAACGAATTTGTTTCCTTTTCCTTGAAATATGCGTGGATTTGGTGGGCGGCTACGCCTCACAATTTTTCTGACCTGATTGATTTTTTTGAGTGGTTCAGGCTCATACATTTTAATTACGGTGTAAGGTTTATATGTTCTTGAACCTGAAGGTTCATAGGATCTTGGGGGCCTATATATGTTTAACTGTTTAAACATTTTTTGGCCTCCAAGTTGAAAATGTTTGGGTTCAAAATTGAATTATTGAGGTTTCAAATTCCAGGTTCACATTTTTGTTTGGAACCAAAAAAATTATCATTGGTGTGCGCGATTCGCATGAAAATATGAATATTCAAATGTTTTCGTACCAAATTCTATTCACATGCTGAGACCATGTTGAATTTTCACAGCCACGTCAAGAAAAAGGATTTTCGCAGCCAGGCGGGGTTTTGTCGCATGCGCCCCAGTAGGTTTCTTTGTTTTTTCCCCACCATTTTTTCTAAAAACATGCAATATGTTTCAAACAAATTCAGCCAATAATTTGATACACGCAATTTTTGTGATGATCCTTCAATCAGTAAATTTGAAATCACACGTCACATGTTAGGAGCGTGCATCTTCAAAACCAAAGGTTGCAAGTTGCGAGAAAACTCCAGCAAAGAAACTATATAAATTGATTGACGCGGTTGGTTCCAAGTGCGTTGGGGATTCCCCAAAAAAACTACAGAGGAACAATCAAAATATAGACACATGAAAATTAAACAAGCACTACACTTAACAACCAAAGACACTATGAACCTAAACCCAAAAAACTATTGAATTTGGAAACCCAGAAATCGATAAACGTTGGGACCAAAATCTGAACCCCCCAAAGAAAAACTGCATTGAGGCCGAAAAAATGATCAATTTTTGTGAAGCGGGCCGCAATTTTTTCAAGCCGAGAGGGCCTAAAACGCATACACATGGATTTCATGTGCAAAGGTCTGCAACTGTTACACATTCATCTCGATTTGTGCCAGTGTCATCCTTGTGCAGGGGAATGCAAAACATACGCACTCCTCCTTGGGATTGTGGGCATCTGATCACTGTCGCATTTTTCCATAGTTTTCTGTTGCATCTCAATCCAGCAAATTGACAGTCATTGTGACTGTCAAAACACTTTCAAAAAAAACCATTGCATGCACTTGTGGTGGGTACATGCTGGAGATTCGATTGTAGCGCTGTGCTGGGTTCGTTCTGCTTCCTCGCATAGCAGTTGAACCAAGCTCTGTAAAGACTTCGAACATACGGGCTTTGCATCTGGAAAGCAAGATAAGATCTCTGTGATTCCATTTCTTACCACTTGAAGAAATTCCAGAATCAAATTTTGTATCGCATTTGCATCCCAAAAATTTACACATTCCAAACAAATCTCGTGCTCAGCCTTCAAAAGCTCTTCCATTTCCTCAATTGTTTGTGGCACAGCTGGGGTCATCATCGAAGATGAAGCTGCTGGCTCCACCTCCATTTCATGATCACCTGTCGCACTTTCTGACTCTGCGTTTCCAACATCAGTGATGTCTGCATGACCAATTTGATTGCCACGTTGGCGAACCAGTCTCATGTATTCAACTGATCCCGTAGTTTGCGAAACAACCAAATTCGCACGCTCCAAAGCTGTTCAGTGAGTCCACTGTTGGTGGGATAGTCCAAGACCATTCCTCAAATAGCCACCGCTTTCCACGATGTAGTAATGGAGCCCAGAGGGGTAGTCATGAGTCATGCTGACTGCATTACTCACCTACATGGTTTCATCTCGTAGATCAGCTTTGTTGCGGTCAGCAAGACCTTCTGCAAACTCAACCCTCTGGTTCAATTCATTGATGCGCTGCTCCAATTGACCTGAAAACGGATCTTCTGCGGCAGCTTGATTCCAACAGTGCTCCAAGTCTTTTGACAACTTCTTCAAAGTACAAAAAACCTAAGCAAGGTCATGAAAGCAAGCAAAGACCATAGCCAAAATGTCTCAGAGGAGTCATTGGCATCTTGGGGTGCCAATTCGCATGATCCGCTGGGTTCGTTGAACTGGCTGAATTTTGTGGCTTCAGCTCCGGTTGAAACAAGAGGCTCAAGGCCCATCATTGCAATCATCCGCAAAATAGCTTTGGCAATTTCTTACTGTTTGGTTGTGACAACAACGTTTCTGAAAATGTTTCAAACTCCTCCTGTCCAACCATACGCATGGAGACTGGCTCAATTGCACCAACTTGATTGAGCCACACAAGCATTCGAGTTCTGTTCAAGGGTTTTGTACCGATATCAGAATAGTTCCATTCAGTTGGCACTTGTCCCACTGAAATTTCCTTTTCCAAAACCAGACCTTGAATCCAAAGCAGTTTGCCACCTAAATGGTGGATTCGGCCGACACCTTGGCGGCACACAAGCTGTCTCGCTGCACTGTTGTCTGTCCATTGGATCTGTTCCACTGTTTCATTCACCAAGAACTGAAGGCAACGCTTTATGCAGATACCATCTGAGCAACCTGATACCATGCTGTGAAGTTCACTTTCTGCTGATGACAAAGAGACTACGCTTTGAGTTCTCGAAGAGGCATGGGCGAAGCTTCCATTGATGAAATGGGTTGCACTGCTTGTGGACTGACGGTGCTTCTTGTTGGCAGACTAATCAGCGTCAGTGAAAGATTCCAACATCCAAATTTTTTCTCCTCCTGTCTTCCATTTCCCTTCGCCATGTTGTGGCACCTTCAGTTTGATGCCCATGCCACCGTTGTTTTTCAAGTATCCAACCAACTTTCTCAAACGCTGGAGGGAACACAAATTAGGTGCTGACATGCAGGCTGCCAATTCCTTCACTGTAAACAGAATGTCCGCACGTTCTCGCGCAACGTAAAGCAGCAAACCAATCACACTTCTGTAAGTTTTGCCATCGCTCGCTTTCAAAGCTTGGGAGTGATCCTCATTTTGGATACCAGCACCACAAGGCACCTTTTTGTCCCCTTGAGAAACCAAAGTATTTTTCAAAGCATGAAACAACCTTCTCCACAGTTGTGCCTGGAAATATCAAACCACCTGCAAGCCTCACCAAGTGCCTTGTGAGAAAAGAAATGAAGGAACCATCTTTCCTTCAACTCATTGTGACTCACCTTGAAACGTTGGGTCATTGCTGGAAGAAATTTGCTGTTCCAAAAGTCAATGCTTCCAGCAAACAACAGGTCATCCACGTGGATCATGAAGACGCTGTGTATCCCATAGTAAGTGCATCTGGCTAAGCGGTAAGTTGCGTTTGATCACCAATTCTTTGCCATAGAGGGAGACACCAACAATCTCCTCCTGAGGGACCTGGAGGAAAGCATCCTTGATATCCAGTGATGCCAGTGTGACATCATAGTCAGCGTCATTGGATCCACTTTCCAAACACTCTGACCACATCCTCAGGAGAACAAGAGGAACCAAATTGGCTGTGTGTCTTCCACTTGCTGGTGAGTACGTGTCATGGCGTTTCAAGTTTGCAAACTCTATGGCTTCTACACATCCACATCTGCTGTGCACTTTTGTGCTGCTTGACACACCAGTCATAGACAAACCTGGTTGTAAGATTTCCACAAACCTCATCAGTGCATTCTTCACGCTTTTGCAAAACTCCCATCTCAAGCAACCTTTGTATTTCAATTTCGTCATCTGCAAGTTGATCAACCCAAGGCTCAGGAGTTGGAGGAGGCCTGTCCAATGGGAGATTGGACCAAAGAGCATCTGGAACTTCACCAAATTGCACTTGATCCTCATCACGCCAGAGTTCATCATCCGGAACATCAACGTTAATGTCAAGCTCAGTGGAATAGTCATCCATTGTTGCAAACTCATCTGTTCCAACCTTGACAACACGTATCATGGACTCGTGCTGTTGCATCAGCTGGTTGATTCTCTGCTTCTTTTGCTCTCCTACTTTTGCTTTCTTAACCTCATGTTCTGCATCTCCTTGGCCTTCATGAGTTCTAGTTGAATGAGGCTGTCGTGGAGTTGGAGGCAATTGCATAGGACCAACTGGTGGGGTCACAGGCGCACTTTGTCCATCATCGTGCGTCAAATCCACTTGATCTTCCATGGTTGTAAGAAAAGAGGCATCAACTGCATCGTCATCATCAAACACTGAGTCCACCACAACTTCACCTGCACGCCCGCGCACTGCATCAGAAGAAGGAATCTCAGGAGTGTCCAAGGCTTCAGATTGGGATGGCCTTGGTACTGCAGAATCACGGGTTGTTTCTCTGTCGTTTGGATCAAAGGTTTTGTCCTCATGGCACATTGAAACCATTTCACGTTCTTCCAACTTCTCTTCAGCAGCTTTGTTTCTAACTGCTTCTGCATCAGCATCATGGAAAGAAGACAACAGGACATCACTTTTTGGTGCTTGGAAACTTGCTGAAACACCTTCAACTGCTCTACGTGTTGGCACAACTCTGCCACCAAAACCAGTTTTGAACTTCCATGTTGGCGCATTGAAGTGAAGGTAAATTCCCAAGTGGCACCTCCAATCTGTTGAAACTCTGCGCACTGAGCGTGTGAGCATGACTGATAGCCACAAACGAACGGTCTGGGGAATCGCATGCAGAAAAGAAGACTTGTTAAAGCTGACTCAGAAGTTACAGTCATGGCTGTTAATAGAAAATTCCAGGCCAAGATGACTATACCGAATATGCCTGGGCAGCACTGCGCCCTGATCGCGCTACACCTTGGAAACGTCACGCGCAGGAACGAAGTGATGTTTCCCCGTCAGGGTTTATCCAACGATGTCTTGTACCAGGCAAATGATACTTACGGCAACAATGTAGTTACTACAGTGGTGGCCCTCACCACCCGAGCAAGTCAGAGCGAATACGCTCTTAGTGCGCCTGAGTGATGCACTGTCCCATGCAGCTGTAGACGTCACGCAAGACTGGTTTTTCCTGGATTTAGAGAGCAGGATGTCATTAATCGTCTTCTAGAACTACCTTCACATGGCTTGCGAAAGGCGCCTGTGTGACAGCCTTCACCTCCCTAGATCCCAAAGACCGCAATGCTCACCTAGGTGAAGGCGATTACTTTGCTATGGCGGCCATTTCCTGCCTGCCTGAATGGGCTGAACTCAATGATCCCAACTACATGAAGTCGCCTCTGAATCCTGTCAGCGTGCTGCCCGCCACATGAAGCAATGATGGTTTCATCTACTGGCTCGTCAGTAACGTAAGCCCGGAAAACGACGCCCCGTGACTTGAATCAAGCATCTGGCTCCTCCGGCAGAGTATCAAATTAACCATCAGTACCTCAGAAGACCCAGTTCACAAAGTGCGATCATGCCCTCGTCCACCGATAACGACCCCTGACTAGGCATAGACAGTTAGGGGTTAATGCGATTGCATCTCTTGTGGCAAAACACGCTGCTGACTGGGTATTGCGCTAAAAAAACAACACCTTTGTCTTTACCTTGTTGGTTGGATTCTCAAATTGGTTTGATTCCGTACGGATTTGCTGGCTAGGTGCTTCCTACCGGCACTTTGTATCAACAGCTGCGATACTGTTTCTGGCTCAAGAGGCACCACGAGTGTGCGCTAACGGTTGTGTACGAGTTGATCTAAAGCAATCTAAACCAACCCTCTGCTTCTTTCACCAACACAAGTTTCGGAGAGTTATAAAGTATTGATTGAGGGTATCCTGCCCCATCCCCCTCTTGTCTCCCGGGTACTGCTGTCTTTCATCATTTTCGTCCTGCACTCCCCCCGCCTTTCTGAATACTTGCTTCCCCTGCTTTGACCACGGACGGGCCACGGCAGATTAACTTCACCACCTTCACCACCTTCACCCCCTCCTTGAGTCAAGCAACTCTCTCCTCCCAGCTTCCTTTTGGGGTGACGCCTTGCCTCTGCTTTGGACGGGTCACGGCAGTTGCTTCCCCCACCTGTCCTCCTTCCGCTTTCGCCTCCCCCTTCCCCTCTCGCCCCCTGCTGTTCCCATTTTATCTATTTGTGCTGCTGCTTTGACCGCAGACGGGTCATGGTAGTTGCTTCTCCCACCTGTCTTCTGTCCACCGCTCAAACGTAACATCCCTATCCAACCCCCTGAGCACACATTTTAAATTTGGATTGTCTTAACAATTCGCACTACGATACTTGGACATCTTTCTGAAACATTTCAGGGCTGCTTTGCTTTGATCGCAGACGGATGACGGCATCAGCACTGCATCTCCTCCTCCATCCACCTCTAGGTGTCTATTTGGATTCCCTCCCAGTGCTTCTACTTTGACCACAGACGGGTCACAGTGGTTGCCAATTACACTCCTTGAATCGTGTATCATTTGGGGTATATTCCCCCACCTTGCCACCCACCAATATCTACCAGCCCCATGTACCTGCTTGTCTTGATCATTACCATCTTTCTTTTTTCTGTTATGTTGATGAAAAGTTTCCAAAGCCTGCAATCAAGGCGCTTCGAGACTCGGCGAAGCCTGGTCGAGACCATGCAAAGCGAGGCTCACGGGGACTCGAAACTCTGTAATACATTCTTGAAGTCCCAGCAAGGCTGAACTTGAAGTAGTTGGTAAACTGCAGCAAAAAAAATATTCGATAAAACAAATTTCGAACTCCAGTATGGAGAGACCATGGACATTGGAACAAAACACCTCGGGGCAGGCTTCGAGACAGGCTTCGCGGGCCTCAAGGCTATGGAAATTTGAGCAAAACAACATGACAAACAAGGGACCCTTTTTTCGTCCTCAAAATGTAACCAAAAGGAGACACACAAAAAATGGGCCTGCCTATCAGCCGCAGCTGTTGCTGGTGAAACCAACTTCAACTTGAAACAAACATTTCAATAGATCTGGCACAATGAAGGGGCCAAACACTAGACCCTGCCCACTTATGAAAGTTGGGTTGACAACCCTGATCCGACACGATGCCTCGTAGATGTCCATGTCGCGGCCATTTGGCGGAAGCAGGCAGGAAAAGTGACAAGGCTGGACCTCGTGACCGCTTCGTGCGAAAATCCAACAGGACCTAATTACAACCACTAGTCGCGCACCTCACGTCGAATGGGGTCGGCTTAACTCCGCGTCGAGCGTTTAACAAACCAAATTCCCCAAAACACGACGGCTGTCACTGCAAAACTCAATTCCCTTTTCCACACAGGAAAACAACGAAAGCAAGTTGTCTGTCGTGCACATGCAGCATGCATGTTTGAACTTCTCTTGTTCCAGCTGGTCTGCTCTGTGTTGTAAAAAGGCAGCGGCGACATGCAAAAATAAACGTTATCCACAAACTTCTTCTCACGCACAAACGGGGTGAATTCAACTTGTTTGAATTCACCATGTTGTTCGAAAAACATTATCGTCCATTCGCATCTTCTCATCAAATTCCAAAAACATCGAAAACGTTGGCAAAAACTTTTGGCAACTTCCAGAAACAAAATTTCAGTCCAGTTGAGAAAACATTCAGTTGAGATTGTTGAAAAACATCTTGCACATGGAGTTGGAAAACGACGTCAAACTTCACCTCAAAAACGTTCGCACCAAAAACTCATCCCAAATTCATTTGCTGTCCAGATTGCATCAAGTGCAAATGAATTTCACAGAAAACGAAGTTCTTCTCCACAAAATTGTTGTCAAACAACATCATCCAAAAATAAATGAATCTCCATGCTTCTGTATTCAAATTCAGATGTCTTCACATCGTTCTGCATCATTTCCAGAGTTCTGTTCAACCACATTGTCAAAAACAAAGCATAGCCACCATGCCAGTTACATGCAGGAAACGTAGCACATGCACATAATATGCACGGGAGTGTATATTTCCATACCCCCTTTTGCTACGCTTTCCAAAAACCATCCAGCTGAATCCAGTCGAAGCCACAAAAGGCCCATACATGCTGTCAATATGTATCGATTGCTGTCATCTGTTCAACCTCAAGTGAGGACTTGCACACGAAGTCGCATCTTCACACCAGTTGCAGATGTATTGCAAAAATACCTGTGTACTCGAATTAATCCTCTGTTGTAATCCATTGACCGTGTCCACATTCTCATTGATGTAGAAAGAAACCAAAAGCTGTGTCAAAGTGCCACACTGAAATTGCTCCACAACGAATTCCCTGCAGTCCAGCTCATCGCAAAGGAAGCCCAAAGATTCTGCAGAGAGCATTCATCACAAAAAATTCCAGGCACATTGCACATGCAAAAATAGCCACATCCAGCTCCATGTCATCCGCAATCACCCCATCAGCGCCATGCAAACTCACGCTGGTAGACATAGCCTGCATTGAGAAATGCGTCCACCCTGCAGTGAATTAAGAAGGCACAGAAGTCTGGACCCTGGGTCCTTGGCGTGGGGGTCAGTTTCTTGCGGAACTGGCCAATCATCTTCTTTGCGTAGCGGTTTTGTTGAAAACCTTCACAACAAAGTCATGGTAGGTGATGGGCTTCTCTGCAAAACGGCCCATCTTGAGAAGCGTGCAGGACCAGTGATATGTATCCTTGATCCATGCAGGTTGTGGCACATTGAAATCAACTTCTTCATAGTCGATGGTGGCTTCCACCCAGTTGTCATCCCACTTGTGGGTTGCTGGCAGTCCCGACTGCAAAACTGGGAATAATGGCGGGGAGTCGCCGGTGTCAGGGATGAAGGAAAAGCTCCCCATGACACTGCTGGTACTTTCACCGTCCGATGCTGACTCAACAGCTTCATGGCGTCTCTTGGAGCCATCGGTCATAGCACCATTGTCATGCATTTTGTTCGAATTGGCTTCAACCACCTCCGCGGGCTCTTCAGAGATGCGTGCACACTTCGAACCAGAAGCTTTGGGAACAGGCAGTGTGGGTCCTTTTGGACCTTTGTTCCCTTTGTCTCCTTTCTCTCCTTTGAATTCACCTTTGAATTCTCCCTTTGTCGCATTCTTGCCACCTTTATCATCTTTGCCACCTTTCGCAAATTCTGGCTTGCCACCCTTTGCAAATTCTGGCTTTCCACCTTTGGCAAGTTCTGGCTTGCCCCCTTTCTCATAGTTCTTGCCCTTGCCTTTTCTGCTCCTGAAACGCCTTCTCACTTCCAATGGCAGATGCAGGCAACAACGGTGGGTCTGCCTTTGCTGAAGGAGGTAGAGGAACCTGTGCATTGAATTTTGGAAATCCTGCAGAATGCCCTTCTTCCCGAGCGCAGTAGCGATTTGCAATCTCTGCAATGGCTGCCGCAGCAGCTTTCGCCTCTGCAATGTCCGCATTCTTTTGCACCACATTTCCAAAAAGTTGGATCACAGGTTTGTCACTCTTTGCATCCTTGTCTCCATCCTCAATCCAAGGGTCGTCATTCGGGTCATATGGCCTGTCTTGCCATTTCTTGTGGTATTCCCGTGCATCAACGAACCCTGAATTCCCTCCAGCTTGTTGCAAAGTAGGTGGAGGTGCAGTTGGA
>Ga0126342_10002809_pt1 | contig 27832 bp, 34 predicted proteins | sample Cyp1metagenome_FD_92528 | JGI IMG/M metagenome (GOLD analysis project Ga0126342, IMG submission 92528) | Coral microbial communities from Lord Howe Island, Old Settlement Bay, Australia - Cyphastrea 1 metagenome | ecosystem: Host-associated > Invertebrates > Cnidaria > Coral ... | reverse complement strand
TAGAGCGTGGAAGTCAGCCAAAACAGCTGCACAGGGATGCAGCAGGCAGACAGTACAGAAACAGCCAGGCAGCGTAAACATGGGAGTCTTTAATAGGTTGTTTAACCCCAAAAAATTAAGGGAAACCCTCAACATAGGTATTTGTGGGATCTATAAATTAAAGACTCCAGCCAGCTCAGAAGAAGGCTTTCACTCAGCCAGGCAGAGGGGTGACTTTCAGGCAGCGAGACAGACTGAAGTCAGTTTCACCCAGCTAAAAGCTGGGATCAGGACCCTAATAAAAACACCCGGGGTCCGGGGTTAACGAGTTTTTATTAGGGGGTGACACCCGCAAGTGGTAGCGCTTCATGTTTATATTGTTTTCTAAAGGGGATCAATTAAAAGCCAAATTGGCCAACCTCAAATTTTCCAAAATTGGAGACGGACCCTGGTTTTTATTATTCGCGGGGCTTAGTAATTTGGGGGAAGGGATTATTTGTTTACCCTCTTTGGGATCATGAACCTGTGCATCATATTTTTCAGGGGGAGTTTGAAACCACTTACCAGCATGGATCCAGCATGGAAATCCAATAAATCACAATAAAATGCATGTGTTCGCCTGTAATTACTGCAATGTAAACACAATTGACAATTTTGTTGGCGAAATCTTTTTTTTGCTGAATAGATTATGCTGACTAATGTGTAACATTGTGTAACATAGTAGATATGTTGAAGAAAAACTGTTGTGCACTCGCTGCTGGTTGTTGCTGTGGCACTCACAGTACTCAACACGTCCTTCACAGCAACTTGTTGCTACGTAGTGAAAATCTCACCTTTCCGGGGATTTCTGAAATTGGTTCATGGGAAAAAAAATACATGAAGGCCTTGTTATGTTTGATAGGAAAAGCCGTGGCAACGGGTGGTTTTCTGGGTTATGTTTGTTTCACTCAATCCATTCAGACAGGATCCGCACAAGAAATCACTATTCAAAACATATTATTGCATGGTCCATTTTAGGGGGTTGTACTAGGGGATATGAACTTCACCAGGAATACTATAGCACCAGATGGGATGATATGGGATGGCTTCACACCATGCTTGAGCCTTCAAGTGGAGCTTTGATAGCAGTGTCGCTTTCTCGTCCTCCGTTCTTGGAAGATGGGAGGCGAGCAAAAAGCAATGGTAACAGAGCTCGACCAAGTCACGGATGGTTTCTGTTGAGCCACTGATTGTGAGTTTATTTGTACACATATTGGTTGTCCTGCGTACAGTCTCAGGATAGCCAGACTGCATGCGTGGTTGCGCACTACGGGATCACGAACAAAACAGCCTTAGCATGGTTCAACACGAAATATAGACATCTAAACAGATTGCATAGTCATGGCTGTCGGCGCTGAAAACTGTGTTAATTTTGACTATGGAAAGTACCCTCCAAAAAACAATACCCTGGAAACTTCCCCCATCACTTTGGACAACGAACGGAGTCTTTGCACCGAACTCGGCGGACCAATCCGTGGTGCACAGCCCCAGCACGTGATATCGTTTGGGCCGAAATGCCAGAGACTTTTGGCGGAGTTTTTGTTCAAAAAAAGGTGTAGGTTGATTGGGTTGGATTGAGGACACTGAATTGAGTTGGAATTTTGCTGAAGTTGGACAAAAAGTTCTAAGCTGGAGGTTTCTTGGGTTTTATCAACGGTGTTTCAGGGGAAATCTATAAGAAACCATGGATGTGTCCAGCCATTTTTTTCATGTTTCTTGACTCTGTCCTGTCGGACCTGTTTTGGGAGCCTTCGATTGGATGAATGGTGGTGAACGTTGGAATGGGTGCCAATCACGACTTGCTGTTGGAAAACCCATTTGAGCCACCGCAAAAACTCGCCCATTCGAAACCATGTAAAGGACGGGCATTGGTTTTCAGAAACTGTGCAAACATGAGGTAAGCAATCAGACCTTCCCAAATAGCGATACCCCATGTGAAGGATTTTTCATGCCTGTGCACATATAACATTTTCCTTTAAGCGATACCCCTTTATACCCACCAATTTTGCCATACATTAATGTTTTTACAAACGTGTGGTAAGCGACGGGACCTTCCATCATTTGTCGATGTCCTTTTTGTGAACCTTAAGTTTCCGAGATTGCCTAGTTGGTGATGGACACCAGTGGTTCACAATTAATTATAGTTTGCAAGTGCCCTGAGTGGGTTGCCTCACTTTAATTTGCTTGCAACTTGCAACCTATGCCCCTGTTCTACTCATCGGCTCGCTTATGTCACACGTTAAACTGTTAATACAAAATAATACAAGTGTTTCACATGTTTTCACCATGATTAGGTAATGATGGTTAAAGCATCCATTATCAATAATTTTTTTGTTTGTAGTCATCATGTTTTCCATCTGTCAACGTTGGGAGGCGAGCCCTATTGGCCGAGATTGAGGAGATGGAGGCTGAAAGGAAGATCAAGGAGGCGAGTCTGAGTCCCATGAAAAGCATTAGATCTAATTAATCCATTTTTTTTTGGGGGGGGAACCACCAGTGTTCATTAATCCGGAGTTGACATTCCCTGTGGCAGAGGATTTTCTACACCCAAAAATTGCCAACTTTCATGTACTGTAGATCCCAGTTTGGGATTGTGCTACCACAGTTAGGTGGGCCTATCTTTGAATGGTCCAACCACATATGAGTCAACCACATCTTACACAGGCGATTTATGAGTTTTGCGAGAGGATGGTTGACGGTGAATATCGCTAGTACATGAGGGGAATCCCAACTCATCCCTACCACAAGTCAGTCATTCGTGATCAACATTGGACTCACTACAGTAGAGCAGAACGGAGTTGTGTATAGCAAAGGTTCGGTAGCATATGGTGGTTTCCTAAGTCACGGGGGTACCCCCAATCATCCAAGATCATCCAAGTCATGAACGACCATTTGAGTATTGAAATCCATGGTGACGGGGTACCCCAATTTTAGGAACCCCTCATATATTCTCAGATGCTAAGAGTGAATCCTCAATGACACTGGGCGCGAGTTTTGTTTTGTCTTTATTGAAGCTGGCATGCCAATGATGGGATCAGTCTCAAAAGCTATCGCAATGAAAAACAAAAATCTCTATAAAAGAAATGCACAGAACCGTTTGAGACCCATCATTCTGATCATTCTGTGGGGTGGGGTGATGGCTGACGAAAAATCTCCAGGATCAAGCCGGCGAACAAAGCAACAAAATCGGCAGATTAGACCAACAAAACCGGGCATCCTGGGATCTTCAGCAACATCCCGTTTTTTTTTTCCCGGGTGTAGCAAGAATGCCGCCAAGATTTACCATGAACATGTAGCTCATCTAGAAAAGGAGTGTCCATAGCTATGTTAAATTACCACAGAGTAAATATGATATGTTACTTTAGACATATATCAATATGTTTTTTTTGGTTTTTTAGAATTATATATACAATATATATATATATATTAATATCAAGCGGATTGTCAATTGCAAGATTGATGAAAAGAGGGTACTTATTAAAAAAAAATCACAGCAGCTGTCTCTGCAAACATCTGCAGCCATGGGGAACTCTTGCTGTGCATGTGGTGGAAGTTCCGAGTTTCGATTCAGCATCCTGACAGGGATGAGGAAGTGGGAAGTGGCTGAGAGTACGCCATTTATTGTATTTTTAAAGATGGCGAAAAGCTGTGGAATACCCCAACCAATCATTGTGTCTTCTCAACTCTGAAGTGTTTGGTTTGACAGGTCAGGAAAGCAAGTGTACATTTACATCTTATTGTTGGAACTGAGCAGGTCACATTATTTCTGCTGCAATTTGTGCTCAATTTGTGCTCAATGAGTTGACATGGAAAGCACCAAACCCTGTTCTGCCTGTGAACCTCGCTGGACCTGTTGAGCGTCGGAGTATGTTTCAGTTCCAGGAGTTTCATGTTGCTGCTATACTCCCCAAACTACTGGACTCAAGAATTGACAGACTAGACCCGCTTTGTGACTTAACCATGGGTTTTTTTCACAATGATAAATCATGACCTAACATGACCTAACAATGATTATACATAAACTCTCCCCAAGTGGTGGTTGATGGCATTTATACCTCACTCCAATCATGGACCATCAGGGTTGATGCTCCGAGATGGTGTATTGTACCATATTGTACCATTGGGGATCTCGTCAACCAATGAAAAAAATCATCATTGATCGAAATACCCTACCAATTGGGAACTGGGGATGGTTTATTACTTCGTAGACATGGATGATGCTGCAAAAAAACATGAAAGACGACGAACGCTTTGTTTTTGGTAGTGTTGCCCTTAAGCAAGTCCAGAGATTACTGTACCCTAAAGTACTCAAACATGGTACCGGGCATTTGAGGGGCTCCCCGCTGTTGATATGTTTCAAAGGTTTCCTAGTGGGAAATTGCAAAGGGTCAAAAACGAAATGTTCATCATCATCAGCATGTTTATCAACATCACAATAAATGTCATCACGAACATCGTCATTAGATCAGCATAGACAACATCACCAACATCTTTATCAACATCAACATCAATATCACATCAACATCATCATTAGAGATTAGACTAAGATAGACATAATCATCAACATTTTCCCCAACATCGACATGAATATCATCGTCATGACCAAAACATCACCATTCTCAGATCTCCAAGAGCATCATCCAGATGTCTCGAAATGCCAGAGCCACAGCTCCTTTTTTTTCACGCGGGCTGCCAGTTGATCAATCTTACGCAAAGCATCTATTTCCATGGAATATCTCCATGACTCCATGCCTACAAAACTGGCTTCAACTTTCCCTTCTGCAGGGTCGCGATGCTGCGCAACCAACTGTCGAGCTGGTCCCAGTTGCATAGAATGAACGTAGCGTAGCATCCAACATGTGCGCAACTGCAAATGAACGCACAGTAGCGTAACATTCAGCATGTGTGCAATTGTAATTTTCACGGTAAACTCGCCCACCCCACCTCGCCCCACCAGTTTTTTCAGCTGACTGTAACATACAAAATCTGACAACGCGACACCTCAAATATGGCTTGCTGATCTTGCTGGAAACTCCCCCATTTGATTCGATCATTGTAAAAAACCTCCATTTGGTTTTCGGATATTCGGGGGTGTAAACATGGATTTCTCAGCCATGTTTGATTACCTATTCTGGCATTGTACAGAATGATTCCCGGGTATTCCTCACTAAAATCCAATTCTGTCCATTGTTCCTTTATATTCCATCATATTCCAACTATAAAGCCGCCATTAACTATACGTAGTTTTTATTAGTTACCAGTATAAGTTCACGGATTTCCCATTTTTTAACTGTTATTTATGATAGTAGGTGACTTTGCCATGAAATCAACATATGTTATTATTTTATCATGTTGTTTCATTATATCTCATATCCCATGAATATTCCAACTATTCCCAATGAATCTTCCGCCAGAATGTCCCATTCTACCGCCAGGTTTGATGGTTAACTCACCATTCTGTGCCATCGCAAGGTGTCGGTGCCGGTCACGATGACATCGTGCGCGCGCTGGGTCGAATCGGAGAAGATGCCGCCATGGCTCAGGCTGCGGCGGTTTGAAAGTTGGGTAAGCGGCACATGTCCGGGAAATGGTCATCAATATATAATCATCAATAATCATCAATAATTATTAATTATATATATATATATATATTATGATATAGTTTGAATAATTTGATATATTATCATGATATCATATATATAGTGTATAGTATGATATAATATGATTTGATATTGTATAATATACATATATATATATGATATCTTTATGATTTATATATACACCCTTTTTAAGGATACAGTACGAAGACCTGGTTTCCAATAAACAGGGTTGACCATTCACCCACCGGATGGGGCACCTCCAGGTGGTTGCAGGGATCGCACAGATCGTGCACGAGCATCCCTATTTGAGGCGCAGATATGTTTGTTGGATGTGGCTGATGTTTGGGGAGGTCCCGCCAATAAACACATCACTTGATGACATACTAACATACTAAACAATATCTCTTGATTATATAATATATTATTGTTGTTAAAACACATATATATATATATATACATATATATATATCATATAAACATATAATACACACCATGATTATCATAATGTGTCAATCATCTTGATATTGTCAGCTACTTTTTGGGCCTTGTTTTGATGTCAGTTTCAGAGTTTCTCCCAGGCCCATGGGCACGGAGCGGGCCCCGCACCACCTGCTGTTCTGGGTTCGGAGTTGTCGCGAAGCCATCATTGCGAACCACATCGAGGATGCCAAAGGTTACCTGGCCCTTTGGCTGCAAAGGATTGGACACCTGAGGATTTCCACATGAAATACCCTCTGGTAAATTAACAGTTGGACCCTGGCAGTTGTTGGGGTTGGAAGACTAGTTTCCATGAAAAAATGGTGATTTTCAGGGTCTATGTTAATTTACCAGGGGGTATCTTGAAAATCAGTGGACTGCAGTGGAAACATTGGAGGAATGGAATGGGAGTCGTTTTTTTTAATGGATTAAACAAGAAAGATGAGGTTGCTACATGATGCGACGGTTCAAAAGGGGAAATGAGCCTTTTCAGCTATATTATGTGTAGCAATCACTACAAAATTATACAAAATTAGGTTTTGTTATCATGATGATAATTCAGAATGTATTTGTTTTGTTATGATTTGTCATGATGATCTTACTTATGATGTGTTATAATGATGTACTAGACATGTTAAATATCATTATGTTAATAAAGTATCTTAATTGTAAATAATGTTCATCTACTAATATATACATATATGTATATATAATTATATATATATGTGTGTTTATGGTAATTCTATTTTTTTTCATGTTCACATGGACTAAACGCCGCCAGGAACGGGTGACCAACAGTTTGTCCTATGAGATGGCACAAGTAAAGGATTCCTTTCGTCGTTTCGATGTGGACAACAGTGGCAAGTTGGACAGCAAGGAGTTCCGCTACATGTGACTTGGCACAAAGAGTTCTGGCAAAAAAAAACAGTTGAGAATGATATGTATATATATATGCTATATAATATAGGCGATGTATATGTTATGTACTATATGCATAAGTATACAGTATATATACATGTATATATTATAGATATACGTATACACATTACTTATAACTATTCACATATTATTATATATATGGGATAGTATATATATATATATATTATATGTATAAAGTGTATATTGTATACATAGTATATTATGCGTAGTATATACTTTATATACTACATATAATATATATATATATACTATGTTTGTATATATACAGCACAATATATCATCTACAACATATATCATATATATATGTTTGGATTGTACCAAGAAGACTTTGGATTTTACCCGCAAAAGATGCGAACGGCTTTCCTTGCAATGTTTGATTGCTAGAGTGCAAACATTGTAGCAGAGATTCTAATATGATCCAGAAAATAACATTCCAACATAATGCATCATCTCAGCTAATCATGGAACAACACGTTTTCACCTGGAAAACCATCAAAACACACAACTGGGTGTGTTTAAATGTTAGGCCATCAAAACACCTCACATTTGCTATTTTATTGGGCCCCAAATTGCTACACCATCTTTGATGTTGCAAATGTCAGAAAAATCTCCGGGGGCTCTTCGAGCTTAGGTGCGCCTACATCGGCTGGGGCGAAGAGGAAGCCTCCTTGATGGACATCGATGACGATGGCTACGTCACCTTGGCCGAGCCTCTCGGCCATAACGGATGGGGTTGGTCGTAAGGGTCGAGTGGATCGGATGGTAAGAACTATCGGTCGAGTAGATGGTCGTAAGAAAAACTGAATCAATTTATGGGATAATAGGGGACAGTGGGATATATCACCAACATGGACAAATTTGGGTTTTGTTTGAATGTGCTTTAAACGGAATTACCCATGAAATGCACATTTATTGGGGAACATGATGATTTCCCATTTCGGATGGATTTAGGGGTACATACCCATCATGTTGGGACAAAGCCCAAGTTTTTGGGTGATTTGGGGATGAATATCAAGAAACACCAGCTTCCAGGAAGTCATATATGCGGTTATACTTCCCCATTAATCATGATTTAATTCTGGATATTAATGCGAAATAGGTTAACGAGGTGGTGCCCCAGTTCGTTAGGTAAGTTGGCAGAACCAGATTGACCATCTATTTCACCGGTTCACAGTTAGCAATGGTGGGAGATGCCATATGTTTAGTTCGAACCTGGGGGTTGTTCTGATTTGTTTCTTTCCTGATATCCTTTGTTGGTGACATTCATATCATGATGGTTCGAATCCTGGCAAAGTTGTTACGCTAACACTTACTGTTTTCTGTGGAAGCTAAACAGAATTTCTCCAAAGCAAAGCCACATTTTGTCCAGTGAAAATCGACATGTTCTCAGTGAAGATCCTACATAGTTAATTCAGCAAAGAAAACACAATAAGGAAAACATAGGATGTGCAAGAGAAAATCAGTAAATCTGCACTTTTCCCAGGAATATCAAGGGAATATTCACATTTGTCATCTACAGAATGAACATCTACAAGGTGGAGCACCCCACTTAGTCTGTTAGATTGACTGATATCACAAACTCCAGAAACCCATAGAAACCCTATGTATTCCAGCTATGTGTTACCGCCTTGGCTATCCATTTTACACCTACATTGGTCCAAACCAAAAGGCGACAGTGGACGCATCCACTTTTTGCGCCGACGCATCCGCAGGTTCCAACGTTTCGTGGGCGACAGTGGAGGCCTGTCGGCCATCTATGAACATCGCCGCCAGCGCGTGGCGCGGAAGCAGTGGGGCTCCGAGGCCTGGAGATTTGTGGTGCAACGAAGTGCAGGAGATGGGGATTGGGGAGCCCCAAGAAGCAGTTCGGAACTGACCCAATACATAATCCCAATATATGGGTATGGATCAATACCTATTAATACCATTTTTAGGGGGATGAACATCCATTTACCACTATTATATGGCTATTATATGGTTATTATATGGCTATTATATGCCCATGACGGATCCATGGTGCTGGTATATATGCTAACATTGATTGGGGGTATATTGATGGGATCCATGGATCCATGGAGCACCATATATAGCAGCACCATGGATCCTATGGGATACATAATCCCAAAACTAATCCCAATATCATAAACATAAAAAACTATAAAAAAAAACTAGCATTTGGGGGTGATCAACAATGGTAAACATAGCACCCATAAAAATGGTGATGGCTTGGGGATGGTTCATGGCATTGGGTTTACCACATTCATGAATACAATCATTGGAATATGTGTAAATATGAGAATCTATGAAATCTATCCGACACCATTCATCAGATATAATGGGGATATACAGTAACTAAAGTATGTATATATACAATATAACATATGAATGAATCATGTTGAATACATCGCGGTAAGATATTATCATCCATGAGTGAGATGATGACTATTGCTAACTATAATGTTAGAAGATGATATGTAGTGGGATAAAATGGTTATGGTTAGTTTCTATGATCATTCTCAGTCTCATATATTCTGATGTAACTACGTATTTCAGACCGTATTTCATGGAGACGACTATATTTCTATGGCATACATCACGGCCCTGAAGACGGTGGTTGATCTCCAATTTCTACATGGGATAGTGTCATAGTGTGGAATAGTCTATTTTCAGACAAACCCATTTGAGGATCCAGACCATTGATGGAGATATATCCTGCCATAGTCGGCTTTTTGTGGGGGGTATGGTGAGGATATAATCAGATCTAAAAGGATATAAATGAGACGTACCCAATTATATAATGGCTGGCGATATTTAAATATAGTTAAGGATTCCGACCATTGATACTACCATAGTATCATGGATTTGTTAAGTGTGCTTGAATATTTGTTGTATATTTAGTGGTAATGATATTGACGATTGATGGTTGATGTTGAAGAATAAGCATGTAACCCACCATATTGGGTATATATTGGGTATGGTATATATTTGATGTGATATTATGGGGTATCGCACCAACAACATTATTTTGGGCATGTCTGAAAATGATGGATTTTCTAGATAGCTATATACATATACATATATATATACATATACATATACATATATATATATATATATATAATTCTGGCATTTTTTTCATAGGGAACGTGATGAGATCCAGCATGGTGACTGAGAAACTTTTGTAAATGAACCGGTCCATTTTGTGGCAGTGAACCATGAAGAGTGGCTTGAAAAGCCGTGTAAAATGAAGGCTTTGAGCATCCAGGACGTTCAAAAATTATGTGGGATCCACAATAATTCACATGACCGATACGATTTGAGGGTGTGGTAAATGATCCCGAACAGGTGCACAATATCATAAGCAATTGGGGATGGGGCATCCCACATTGAAGCACCCTCTGAAACGGGCGTGCATCATGACTCTTGACAGATATGGTGTATGGTCGTTGCCAAAGGTTGCCGTATGAGATTGGCAGATGGTGTCACACACAGTCAAACTGGTTGTAATTGGGTGGTACGATGATGGGCCAGATGAGCAAAGAAGCTTTGGTTGCGACCATTTTTATGGGTGGTTGGAGCACCACTTTTTTGTGATCATATTTGGCCGGCCATCATTGTTTGGGGCTTACACTCACTATGATGCTCAGTGACGTACGAAGCAATGGGTGACTAGAGTGAACATGGTCTGGTTTCGGGTGAAAAAAATCGCAATTTCGCAATAGCCGCTAATCAGCTACCAAATGGGATGATCATTTAAGGTCAGATAAAGTTATGGTCCAGGAGGAGTAGGGAACTATCCTGAAATGTACAGTTTCACACACATGTGGCAAGTGGTTTCCTCATTGTTTCTGCTTTCTTACATCCCCACGCAGCATTTGGGTGGCTCAATCATTATAAAATGTCACACTTATGTAAATGTATACCCTCAGGTCAATCAACATAGCCATGGAAGAAAACCCAAGTATAGTTGAGTTACCTGTTCAACTGGTTATTTTCCACAGCTACCCTCTGGCAAACTAACGTAACTATGGAAAATCACCATTATTAATGGGAAAATCCACTATAAATGGCCATGTTCAATAGCTATGTTAAATTACCAGAGGGTAGTTTACCAGGGGCTGCTTATTTGTCGACCAGGCGCCCGCCATCCTGGAAGTGGGCGCACGTGTGCGGTCCTATTTCCACACCTCCGATGGGAGCCTCGCACCGATCCTCCCGTTGCGGGTGTGTTTCAAGATGGGCTACTAAAGTCTGCTGGTTTATCATGCTTTATCATCATTTTTTCCACATTTATTTCGCATGAAACATGTGATTCTGATAATGTTGGGGCAGAGCTTGGGGTACTTGCTCATTTTCTACAAAGAACATAGATAAGTTTGGGTTATAGGTCTCTATTATGGGGTTATGGATGGTTTTGGGTTATGGGAATATAGACCCCCTATTGTATTGTACCTAAAAATGAGTTATTAATCCCATAATACTCCATAATATTGGGAATATCTCTATGAACCAAGCAGTTTACATAGGTCCCACTTGGGCGCCCCAGGAAGAAATCCGAGAACGTCCGCGAGGGACAGATCTTAGAACTGCGGGTGATGCCAAACAACGGCGCTGCTTGGACTGGGAAGATGGGTCATGGTGATCTAACCATTAAAAAATGGTGATCCTATGTGAATTTTCTATGGGAATATCATGGAAAAGCGTGATTTAAGAATTAAACCTGCTGATTCAATATGATATCATGGGAGCTGACTAGCCTGTGGTAACCTAAGACAGCTATGGAACATCACCATTTTATTGTACAGCGGATAATCATCTACAAGTGGCCCATGTTCCATATTAATTAATCGATTACCAGAGGGTAATTCATTGTGCTCAAAAGGGACTGAATCCACCACCAACAAAAGCATGGAGATATATCGTTCGTTCAGAAAATTGGCTGAAGGGAAGATGCCGCAGGAGATGATTCAAGGATTTTTTGAGGTCCTTTCCCGCGCAAGTCACTGATTTCTCAGGTTCTCATTGATTTTGTAGAAGACACTGAAAAGAAGGCAAATCGTCAGGCAGGAGGCTGTGATTGTGTGGCTGTGGTGCCCTGTAGCAGACAAGTTGGCCATGCAAGACGACATCATGGTACATGGATGGCTTCCGGTCAAGATGTTTCCTTCAACCAATCCACAAATCATCACGGGTTACACTACTGCACACATTCCTACTCCGAACGGCACTTTGAAGATCAACGAATCCTAAATTATATATATATAATATACATGCATATAAGTTGTTCACTTGAGATTTTCCCCTCAGCCAATGCATTGGTTACTAGTACATCCCAGTTTTTTGCCGGGTACTGTAGAATTCCAACTTTCGACGACATCCACTATTGATCTCCATGGTGACCCCTGGTGGGTTCAGGTCTTGCCCGCATCCGCAGGTGGTCCCCCAAAGCTGGATCTTCAGTGACACGCGTGACAGCGATGTGGTCAGTGCGCTACGGGAGGTGGGAATCCTTGAGGAGCAGCAGGCGAGACGGAGATTTTGGGTGGGATGGGGATGATTTTTTAATTAAAATCACCATGATTTTAACATCTCAATCATTTGTGAATACATGTATATTTTTGGGGGGTGATTTAAGATGATATAAGCATTTGAGGATTTGATCATCAAGATTTGGGGATTCGACCGTATTTTGCCATGGATGACTGAAGCTGCAATTTGCTTGGCAAATAGATGAGACTGGCAGTGAATAACATGAAAAATACATACCAATTGTCCGAACTCTGGCGAAGATTCTGACATGTTCACGTTAAATCATGTTAAATCAAGATTCTTAAATTTCTTAAGGTTAGGAATCCCCCAAATGGTGAGATTACGTATGATTTATGCTTGGGTTTTCCACATGATCACTGAGCTAAACGGCTATGGTGTATCAATGAATCTTATAGACATATATACACCCCTTCAGTTTGATGGAGATCCAGGGCCGTCATCAATCAAACCATCCGACAATGGTGACACACAAATTTCGGGATCCATGGAACTAGGAACATGTTTAGAAGTATCTTCAGAGACAATTTCCTACCATATAACTATATATATACACGAATAAGTTAAAAGGTGAAACTTAGGCATCCAAAGACATCTTGTGTAAACTATTATGTAGATGGTGTATATTTATATTGTGTTCCTTGGTTTCCGAATCTTTCCGCATCCCTGTATGTATATATACATGATAAGCATAGATATGGAGATGATGCAAACCCTCAATATGGTCACCCAATTAATCATATAAACATATTAAACATCAAATTCAGATAAATCCATAGATCCATTATCTCTGTAGATAAATCTAGTGTTAATGTGGGTAATTCCTGCCATTTAAGCACCATCCCCCAGGAAAATCAGCATGGTAAAGTAGGTGGTATGTTTATACCATTCTCAGATCATGGGTGGTTTATGGCATGGTTTTACCTACATTAAATCCCATCTGGTTGGTGGTTTGGAACATGAATTTTATGTTTCCATTCAGTTGGGAATGTCATCATCCCAAGTGACGCGTTCATATTTTTCAGAGGGGTTGGTCAACCACCAACCAGCCATACATGCCATAGATCCGTATCGCTGTCTGCTTTGCCAAAGAGGCCTTTTGGGCAGCCATTTTCCCCGAGTCGGAGATGCGTGCGGTGGCGCCTGGGCAACTTGAGTTCGCTGACTGTAGATGTAGTTATTATGTTTTTAATCTACAGTGAATTGTATCTACATCTGCAGTTGGTTATAATCTACGTCTACATTAATGTGAATAAAACAATGCCATAAACCATCCCCAGATCATCACCATTGTTATAGGTGGTCCAAACCATTCCCAAATGGGTGGTTTATGGCATTGTTTTACCCACATCTACATTGATAATCAATATGAATTGTATTGAATTGTATCTACAGCGAATATACTATAATGATAGCAATCATTACATTATTAGATTTTTTTTATAGTAGTAGTGGGAATAATATTGATAATAACCATTGGATTGTGATGATAATAGTGGAATATCTATAATAATTGATGAGAATGACAATGACCACTAGTAACCTTGTAGTAATATCCTATACCATTTATGATTGAGCCTATAATAATCCATGTATGATGATATTGTTATGTCTAGGGTGCTTATCATAATCCTGATCGCCTCACAACTAATGTTTATTTTTGTATGTGTGATGATACCCTCTGGTAATCAAACGTGGCTTGCATGAAAATGCCCTGACCAAATGGAGGTTTTTAGTTGCGAATCATCATCATCGAACAAAATGATGATTTTTGTTTGTTCAGGATTCCTGACATAAACCCTTTTATATATGTGGCAATGGGTATGCTCTAGGAGTCTGTCGGATTTGTCCTATATGTGTGATGATAATCATCCTAATAATACTGGAAAAACCAGAAACAAACATAATTAGAATAATAATAATAATGATAATAATAATTACAACAATAATAATAATAAGGAGTGATAGCCTCGGGCAAATTATCAGTTTTTTTTGGGGGGAAAATCACAATTTTGAACCAGTCATGGTAAATCATTTTCTTCCATGGGTCATTGGTCATGGCTTCCATAGCATTGTGATATACTTTGACTGGGAAACCACAGCCTGAAATAACACAATACATCATAATACATGATCATACATGTACGTATATAACATTAGCTAATATATATAACATACATGTATACAGTACAAATATCAAAGTTCCCGGAAAATTCATGTCTAACAATATGTACCCAAATATCTGTATCAAAGTCCCCGGAAATTCACCCAAAACATGGAAAGTCCCCATCGCTTCAAAAGTCGCCAAAAAGGAGAAGCTTGTGCCGTGCCAACGTGCAGCGTTGTACCACGTGCGCACCAACGCCACTGCGAGCCATGAGGCAAGGTTAGGAGCGAGCTAAGGAAGCTGAGGTGCTAGTCAGAGTTTCCCAACCATATATGAATCCAAATGATAGTTTATTTATTTATATTGATGTTTATTTTGTTGAATTTAACTAAGTAACTTTAAGTAACTAATAATATCAACTAATTTAGTTTGACTCAGTTGATGATTGGTTCTTTCATGTTCAATGATAAGAAATCTCATTTGGGAGATTAGCACAGATTGGCCATCCCTCGATATGGCTTCCCCATGGTGTTAAAACATGGGGAAACAACTGGAAAAACCACAGACATTGTATCACCCAACTGGTGGTTGGGGGTCAACTGAACTACCCTCCAGAAAAGTAACATGACATCAAATTGTTTGGGTCAAGAGTCGATGATTGTCCTTTTGGAAATCGCCATCGTTTGGAACCAGCTGGAAGATCGGAGCCCTAATTTTGGTCAGGCCGCAATGCCGCAGCTGCGCGAACGCTTTGAGACGCTGGGCTATTCTGATCGGGAACTACAAGCTTGCCGCTTGGCACCAGCCAGAAAATTGCGGTCAATTGATCCCAAGCCATCCCAACTGTGGTGTTTACGGTTCTTGCTCCGGGTTCCATCCTATATATATATATATATCATTTGAAGACAATGACCATCCATGTTTCAATGGGAATCCCAGTCAACCAGATATGATGGTGCCCTCACTAGACAAGCTGAGTCGGCAGCTTTCATCGAACAGTTTGCCAGAGATTTTGGGATGGACACCCATTCGGTTGATGACTTGGGTATGTGTTCGAATTGGGTAGCCTCTGGTAATTTGTTACATAGCTATTGAAAATGGCCCATTGAAATAGTTGATTTACCTATTAATAGCATGGTGATTTTCCAGTTCGTTCTGTTAACGTTTACCAGGCCGGGTAACCAAGTAGATTGATGGTTTAATCATGATCAATCCATGGGCGATCGATGAAATGATCCATGCTGCGATCCCACGTGTATGTCTGTGTCAGTTGAGGGAGCGAATGGCGATGGGTTTGTGTCAAAATGGGGGGATACCCGAAATACCCGAAATTGCTATTTTGATCTGGGCAATGATATATACATCATGGGAGTTACGTGGGTTCCTTATTTTAAGGCAACGGCATGCAACGGCATGCAACGGAATATGAATGATTCCACACTACATAGACACTCTGGTACAGAGCTCTAGTTTTACCGTTTGTCAGTGGTATTTTTCACTGGGTCAAAAAAATGATCCTGACAAGTAGTTTGTCAAAACTGCCTGTGACTTTCCACTTCCAGGTTGTAGATTCAGAGGCGACTAGCCAACAAGTAATAAGTAATTGGTAAATGAGAGAAACAGATTTGTCATAACAAAAACTAAAACTCATCTGGTGTATTTCTGGTGTTATATTTTGTAGATTTGTCATTTCGACTTTCTGCAAACGGCTATTGATGTGCCAAGGTTTGGATGTGATTCAAAACCCATCGATGGATGTTCCAGCTGGCATGACTATGGTCGTATCAGTGTTATCGAAAAAAATCCGCATGTTTGATGTTCATAGAAAGATGATGCTTAAAATCACAAAAAGTTGATGATTACCTTCTACCAAATGATTGTAGACGCTGACATACCCTGACAATACCTGAAAGCCCACGCGCAACTGTAGGCCTTGGCTGGGTTCAGGATTTGGCACCTACGGCTTGGGAGCCTAGTGACCGCCACGTCAATTGGGACGTCACGGCTGGGAATGCTGGTGGTATGCTGGTGGGGGGAAGCATGTCCCACATAACTTAACCTGATTATCATCTTTGTGCATGATTATGAGCCATATACTTGTATATGGCGTTTTTGTTTGGGGGGATGCAAACAATGATGGAATATTGGATGATGTTTCCGAAAATAGATGTTCCAGTTGTCCAACTGTTCTGCCATCTATGTTTGTTTTGTTGTTTTTTTTGGGGACGTAGTTACACACATGTCTCCCCAAAATGAGCCGCGTATAGCCGCATGCAGGTAAACTGGTAGTTACACTGAATGTCCATCAAAATCCGGTATGTGGGTCAATCCACAGCCTCCATTGGACCTTTCGAGGTGGTACACATCCACATCGATCGAGTGGGCACTTTCCTGGAGACCGACGAGTACTACAGGCAAGGGTTTTATTAGATTTAGAGCCTGTAAAGTCATAGATGTTGGATATTTGTTTATAGTATCTTAGTATATCTTAGTATATATTTCCCGAAAAAGATAGAAAAATACAATGCTACCAAAATGTGCAAGTCGCGTTTTTTATGTTTTTGGGGTACATTGAACCACGGGATTTTTCCATGGAAGTATGAGCTTCATGACATTCAAGCCGTTGCTGGACAATCCGCGTTTTTTTTTTGATGATTCATCATGATGAAAAGGATCTGAAATGGTGGACTTTCCATTGTCATACATTATGGTGTTTGGAGGGTGTAACAATAATGATAGCAGTCATATGTAGTAAATAATAGTAGTAATAATATGTTCAACAATAATATGTTATATATATATGTATGTATTATTATATATTAATATGCTAATACATTATATATCATATATATATATATAGTATATAATAAAGGCATACGGAAGCTTCCTCCCTGACAGGAGCCAGTTTGAAACTGGCACCAGCAGCGGTGCATTGGACAGCCCCTGGTCTGTGCTTGCTGCGAGAAAGTGATGCTAGTAGAGATGATAGATCTTTGTGCATATGAAGTTAGAACTTTCAAAATGTATTACCATTTGGTTATGACTAACATAACCATGGACAATCACCATGCTATTAATAGGTAAACCATCTATAAATGGGCCATTTCCCATGGGTATGTTAAATAACCAGAGGGTATGAGGTAAACCCAATAATGAGCCTGCCATTTGGGGATGATTCTTACATCCCATTTCTGGCAACATTGGGGATGGTTTGTTTTTGGGTTTACCACATTACATGCTTATCCAAACCCCGGGTTCGCCCACACTCAAACAACACATCCAAACAATATGATATACTTATCACTTATCACCAGAGGATGAATGAAAACACTGGCTATACGCAGTGATTTTGACTTTAAGTTTTCAGGATTTAGGGGTTTAGGTTTTAGAGTTTTAGGGTTCGTTGTTTTGGAAAGTGAAAAACTTAAAGCCTATCAAGGGAATTGAGCCTGTCAAAGGATATGCGGGATTCGCCGCGGGCAAACCTAGGGTTTGCAGCGGACAGTCGTTTGATCCGGGCAACATAGAATGGCCAAATTAAATCCGTTACATCCACTGGTGAACCCCTATGGTAAGAACAGCCGTTTTTTCCCCAGGTAAGAACGATATCCGAAAGCGCTGGGAGATGGAGCTCTTTGGTGGTACCTACGAAGACTGCAAACCATTTGAGAGATGTAAGTCTCTTGTCAACCCTGGGGGTGTCAGCGTTTGAAATGTCCATTTGGGGGTGTCTGAAAATACAACAAATAGTGATTAAGAGTGATTAAGAGTGATTAATAGTCATCAATAGTGATTGACAAATGGCTAATAATTGTTTTAGAAGCATGATATGGGGGTGTCTATAAATGGGGGTACCCCAAAATAGATGGTTTATAATGGAAAATCCTATCAACATTGATGATTTGGGGGTACCCCCATTTCAGGAAACCTCCATATGGTATACCCCAAAATGGCAATTTGAATATTATTTGAATGGGGAACATGATGAAATTGCGTTGGAAAAGTGGGGTACCCTATACTGGTTGGTGGTTTGGGACATTTTTTATTTTTTCATATACTGGGAATAATAATCCCAACTGACTATTTTTCAGAGGGGTTGAAACCACCAACCAGGATATCATAGAATTGGATGATGGGAAAATTTACAGGAAACCCCTATATTTGATGGTAAAAACCATGGTTTCCTGTAGATTTTCCCTTAAACCAATCCATTGAGGATATGTTTAGACAATCCCGTGTGTTTTGCGTCGTTCTTTTTAATGAGTCGATGATTGGTGGGTCGCCATTGCTTTGGTTTGCTGTGAAGAGTAAAGCTCACAGCAATGTCAAAGCGACAAATTTGACCAGGATCAAATCAGAAAGATGTGGCATGTCATGCAAACTTCAGGTTCCCTCTGGGGATATGTTCTAGAAATTTAGCATGTAGCTATTGAACATGGCCATGGAAATAGTGAGTTTTCCCATTAAAAATGGTGATTTTCCATAGCTATGTTAGTTTACCAGAGGGTATGTTCTAGAAATTTCTTGAACTTACAGCCGGCTTTTGTTGATGAAATCCACATGTTTCTCGGCTTGCCATTCCTTGAGTTAGCGTTTAAAAAGTGTACACTCCAAAATTTCATTGGTCATCACTGTTGCCCTCTGGTAAACTAAGATAACTATGGAAAATCACCATTTTCAATGGGTAAATCCACTATTTCCATGGCCATGTTCAATAGCTACGTTAAATTACCAGAGGGTAACAGCATGTTCCTCCATTTTCCCTTGTGATCCCTTGCGACCTTGCCACAGAGCCGTTGTGCCCAGGTATGGTGCTCTGGGGGTGATGAACGACTTTCGCGGGGTCACCTCGGCCTATGGCTACGGGGATTCCTATTTGGTCACCTGGCTATTTCGGGCGTGGACCTTGGCTACAAAGCAAAAGTTCATGGATTTCCTGTATGGGTTTTTACATGGTGTTACCATGTTTACATGTAACTTTGTCATTGCCTGTGCTTTGCTACTGTTTTTGATACATTATTTATAAGTTTGTGTGTTTAAATTTGTTGATGTTGTTTGCTCGGCCATACCTGGGCCTTGATTGCAACTGGACACGGAACCTGTTGCTACAGCTAGGTCTTCAATGCGGGCTTACTGGCCAGACATGACATTACAGTATGGATTACTATATAGTAACCCAAAAAGAGAGAAACACGTGATTTATCACTATTTTAGTGTGATTTTACTTTTCTATGTGTGTGTGTGTGTCTTGCTATAGTTAGTGGAGGGTAGGTACATACCAGTTCTTTTAACTGCTGAACCTCTTTTTTTGTATGTCATTGGTGATCTTTCCTTTTTTGCTGGTGAGAGTCCAACTCTAGCCGGTGCAACCTCCAATATTTGCTACATTAATAAAATCCATCAATATATTCATGTAATAATATATACAACAATCCATTGATGAATAAGAATCCATTCATGAATCAAAACCCATCAATTGATAAGCTATTCATGAACCGCAGTCCATTATAATTTAAGACCAAACCACCAGAAATAATAATGTCAAGTCCAACCATTCCTTTTTGCTGGTAAAAGAAAGTGTCCATGTTTGCTGGTTGAAATAACATCGTTTATTCTGATTCATTAATAATATGTGTTTTACTTTGTGCTGCTGAAATTAGAAGACACAAGCTCCATGTTTATCCATTTTTGCTGTTAGAATACAACATCCTCTTTTTTCCTGCCAAAAACGTAGAATGTATAAAATACATCTACATATCATATTTATATATAATATACATAGATAAGTTATATACATATGGCAGTGTGTCAAAACCTTGTGCCCCTTCTGTTCACATCAAAATAGCTGGGATTTATGGATGTTCATCCCCTACTGTAGAAATGGTATTTTCATAGGTATTGATCCATACCCATATGATTAATTATACATATAGAAATATGTGTATGTATCACCCCCTTAGACCCACCTCGACCCAGGTGCTGAAGGATGTCCGGCTCCGCTGCACCTTCGCCTCCACGGACTCGGGTGGCATCAGCGGACAGCGCCTGGCGGTGCTGGATAAGTACGCGCACGTGCTGAAGGAGTTACCTGGTGTGAAAATCATGCCGGGACTGGAGCTGATTGGTGATGTGGTTTCGTATGTGATTTCCCAGTTGTTTTTTTTTGGTACCCCAAGTTGAATGGATTGTTACGATGATCCCATGTAATTTGAGCATTAAAGGTTGAGAAGGTTCATGAATTTGAAGATGTGACCATATATTTATACAAGCATGAACATGTCCGGATTTAATGGGATATCATAGGATTGAAGAAAATTTGGGGTTGGTGAGGACCATGTGAGCCATGGTCAAAACTGTTTGGCAATGTAAAAATTGCCTAGTTCTGCATGATCAATCCAATAATAGAGATTTATACAGCCATTATGAGGATTCCTACTGTGGGATGACCATACCCAAGATCCCATGTAACTTGGCCACGGCCCAGGTAGATGTGACATATTGAATCCATATAGATCCACAATGTTGGAGATAATAAAGTTGCTAAAATCACATATTTATAGATGATTATAGATTATTATAGATCATTCTAGATTATTATAGATGATTATAGATCATTTTCCTAGCTATAAACCTCTACTCAAAATGTTCGGGGACTTTCAAGGCCACGTTTGATGACAGCAGAGGGTAGATTTGATAATCAGATAATCAGCAGTGGATCATCCATACATAGAAAGGGTACATCGGGATATGGGTTGTTCCAAGAATGGTACGTTTTTGTTGCTCATGTTTTTGCATATTTTCGAAGGGGAAAATGAAGGACATTGGGAGTACACCCTCGGCAAAGCCATATCCCGTATAATTTCTAATCCTGTTTTTTTTGGACATGGTAAGGAACCACTTACTGATTGGGATGCAAAAATATCAGGGGGAAGGGATGGGGTGGGGATGGTGGGGATGGTGTTAATGCCCTCTCTCAGGCAGTGGACAATTCATTTTGCTAGGAAAATATATTTGAAACATGTGCATCTGATATTCCACCACAACTGATGATCAATGTACGTTTGCTTTTCTCAAAAAAAAAAAAACATGAAGGCACTCATTGCACTCGCATGTCGTATCATTCTGTATCGTTTTAAAATTTGAGGATTCTTTCCCAATACTGATGAATTTGTGTTTGTTTACACGAGAAAAAAAGGTTCTGCCGAAGGTGAAATTGACGCTTGCATACTGGGGGATAAGGCAAGCGTTTCTTTGAATTTGTCCTATTGACATTTATATGGATTTGTCTGAACATGATTACTGTAGGGCGCGCCAAAATTGAGCGATGAAATACATGATCCTCCATCTTAGTTTATAATGTGTGTTTTTGTCTTTTATAGTGGGATTGAACGGGATTGAACTCACCATCTTAAGAGAGTTGGACTTTTGGACTTTTGGACATCAAACCCATACACTTACCCTCTGGCAAACTAACATAGCTATTGAAAATGGCCATAGAAATAGTTGATTTTCCCATTAAAAATTGTGATTTTCCAGTTCGCTATGTTAGTCATTACCAGAGGGTAATGGGACATTCCCAGACGGCCCATTAGGGTCACTTGTCACGTCACATCAAAGTGCTCGGCCGAGGTACAGCGATGATGACCCTTGGCCAAAAACGGGCTGGGGTAAAATGCACCAGGGTTTGGTGAAGGAAGGCCTGTTTTTTTCTACAGAAAAATCCAATCAATATCACTTCCATGGATTCCACCACATATTTTTTTTTCAGGTGAGTTAATGTTAGTTTTATATATATAATCCATGGATTTAATCATGTACAATCCATATGGAATTTTCAGCTTGTTGAAGCCTTATGCCAAAATAAATCCCATGGATTTCAGCTTCTCCGGATGCCCAGGAAGTTCGCAGCTTGGTGGATGTGGCCATGTCCAATACCTCAATGCAAGACATGCCCAAGGCGACCGAAACCATCTGAAACGGGCACAGAGATGAGATGAGTCGAAAAATATCCCACTGGAAACTCTGGAACTTACATCAACTTAGTGCTGAAGAACGACTTACATCAACGAAGTGGAGTAGTGGAGTAGTGGAGGTTCAAACCTTTCCCACCGGATTTGTTGAGATTTATGGGTTTCCTTTAGCCAAAAAAAGGCCCAAAAAAGGACGGGGACGCGCCAGGTGCATCCCACTCTGCTGCGAGGAATGAGTGAAGATCCCATGGAAAACTGGCCGCCTGGTTTTTTCAAAACTTTCGCAGCACGGTGGGTCTGAAAAATTCGGAATGCGGAAGCAGTGAACAAACCCATAGGATCCATGTATTAGCTATATATGGTAACATTTACCATCAATATACCCCAAATGTTAGCATATATACCATACATGGATCCTATGGGAAAAAACAGTGTTGTTTTCCATGCTGTACCCTCTGGTAATTTAACATAGCTATAGAAAATCACCATCTTTAATAGGGAAATCAACTATAAATGGGCCATGTTCATCCATTTTCCATAGCTATATTAAATTACCAGAGGGTACCATGTTGTACCACTTTTATTCACTGTTATTCACTGGAATCACCATGAAAAATGCCGTGGGGTATGTCAAAGATGATTTAAACATCAACTAGTGAGCAAACATGCAGTGTCTAGGGTCAATAGATATGGGACCTTTTTTGGATGGCGAAGTTTCACTGTAAAATTGGACCTGCGAAGTGGCCGTGATGTTCCGAGGTTATGATATTTATATACTATAGATGGTGAAGGGCTCATATCTATGCTCTTGCTGTAGGTGAACTATGGTGAACTCGCAGATTTCAACCTGCTTGCTGGCTTGAATTAGCATTTTCATCCATTTTCCCATTGCTACACCATGGAAGAAGTTCGTTGAGCCAGGAATAGCCAGGAATAGCCAGGAGCCACCGAGGATCACCGTGGGCTTCCCTCACTTGGCGCAAAAGAAGGGGCGGCTCTTCTTTGAGGCGCGACCGCGGGCCGGTGTGGACTTTCGGGGCCCTGGGTAAAGCTGATGGGAATAGATAATGACAGTTAGTGTTTTGGGGTCTATTAAATGTTTGCGATAAAGGATGGACGTTTTTTCAATGCCCAGTACGTTTATCGCCCAGTACTTGTTTGCAGCGGTGCAGGACTCACCATGAAACCTTGGATTTGATCAACGATACTAAAAAAAACCAGTGGTTCTTGCTGCCCTCCAGGTTTTGGATACTATTTATATAAATCCATTTAGCCTGGATCTTAGTGGTCAACTCATTTACAGTTCCATGAACCCCTGGGCATCCCCCTTAACTACAGATATAACCCATATAAGCCCCATAAACCATCATAAACCCTATAGTTATTGGTGCATGTTTCTCCAAGACAAAGCCCATAATTTGCTTTCTCCACCTACCTTGTGCCCTCAGCGCTCAAAAGGTGGAACTCTATTCGACCTGTTCATCTCCACAAGTAGGATTGCTGAGTTCGGACTTCGTGGCCGCACCTCGCAACAGCAGCTTTTTGGGAGGCCAGGGCACCATGGTGAAGCAATGTCTAGTCATCCCCAAATATAGATGAACAAGTTATTAAAAAAACGCATCATTTTTGGCTGGATTTACTTGTCCATCTATTTGGTGATAACTATAAACTGGGTTTTACATTTACATGGATGTACCCCCAATTTTGATTGGTTTCATTCCCATGAAAAACCAACGGTTCCTGCCCATTCAACGGTAAGTTTCGTCGAGGCGTGGGTGATGACGAAGATGGCTGGGCGGCAGATGGCCAGCATGCCATCCTTTGGCACAAAGGCGCAGGGGGTTGTTTCCCCATCAAGGGAATTGTTGAATTGTTCATCAGTCATCATCAGTCCATTTTTGTAGGGACTTATACAGCCATTTAATAAATAATAAGGATAAGGATTCTCAATATGAGACGGATGGCCATAGCTCATATATAATATATAGTCATATACCATGTTTGGACTATGGCACACTATGTTTGAACATGGCACATGTAATGTACTGTATTGGCTTTGTCCTTAAAGATGCGGGGATGCCCCACTTTGAGGCAAGGCTCATTAGTTGATGACCATAAAATGCTTGGCATTAGTGGTTGATGTTCAAAAGAAAAATGGAAGTATGTTGGCCCATTGGGGATCACCAAAACGCAGTTTATATGGGGCGGTGTCAGACGCGATGTTTGTTCTTTGGGCCCAAGGCGAACGCTTGCCCTTCAACTCCCTTTGGCCTTCGGAGAATGGGAACCTCACTGTTTCCTGGAGCGGAGGGGACTGAAGCAGCTAGTGGGATCTCTAAAATGAGAGATTTCTAGATATTTCTGTGGTGATTTGTTGACCAGCTTAGGTGATTGAAGTCTCAGGACCATTGTTGGACACTGTTTGATGTTTGGACAGACTGATATACTGGCAGTTGTTTTGTATCTATCAGTTGGTATCATTGAGATCCATTCCTAGGGTTGTTCTAAGCCTCCCCAGGCTGCCGCTATGTTAGTTTGATGGGGAGGATCGGTGTTGCCCTTTTCAGGAGGCTTTCCTGATCCACATCTGTGCACATGCAAAGCTCTGAGACCACGACATTTTGGAAAGGCTGTGTTTAGTAGAAAACGGTCCAACACATCGAATTTTACATGTTTTTTTTTAAGAAAAGACTTTACCAGCCTCACCATCCTGTAACATCCTGTACCATCCCCTTCCCATTGTTTCAACAAGTTTCTGCCAAGTCTGATGTGGTGATTGGCGTGGCTGTTGACTTCGACAAGCGGCAGATCTTCTTTGCCACGAGCCTTGGATGTCATGGTCTGAGCAAATGGACAGATGGGAGGAGCTGGAGTTCCCCAGCGCTTCTGTGACAATGGGATTTTTCATTTTTTTCTCCACCCAACATCATGTGGTAAAGCCTACTATAAATCATCCCCGAATGATCCAACGCTATCATTATATCATTGGGGTTTGCTAGAAACATTACCATCTGGTTATTTAACATAGCCATGGAAAATCACTATTTTTAATAGGTAAACCATCTATAAATGGGCCATGTTCCATGGCTATGTTAAATAACCAGAGGGTAATATGAATAGCCAAAATGGTCATGCTACTCCATTCCCCACACGTCCATCCTGTGGATTTCTTAAGGAATGGAGAATGGAGAAGCAAGCCTGACTTCACGGAACCTGGCAGCTGGGGGGGATAAGATGTCCAATGAGCCAAAGCCAATCATAAACCCTGGATCCACTTGGGCTATACGATGGTATACTTCGTATCAACAATTGTGTGAAATTGTCATATTATAACATATTATAACATCATATAATATGATATAATTATACAATGTATAATTATTCATACAATTTTATTGAATTTTATATACACATATTACAGTACATAAATTGGGTATATCATTAGCACTGGGATGATGTTGATTATGACCCCGACTCCTGATAGCAACGCGTTGCCTCAGAGGACTGTAGAGTTATCCTGGTTCCAAAGACCTCATATTACCTCACTGTCCCCTGTTGGGATACCGCAATAACCGATACCGCCAGCTGCGTCAGGAGGCCCATTTGCGCAAAAACCTCTCGCTGTATCCCGCCTTGTCCGTGAAAGGCCGTGCAGGCGTTTCACGCGCTGGGAAGCGGAAGGGTGGAAGGGTGGTTTGAAGATCTCATATTTTTGGCGTAAATTCTTCGTGAATTCTTTAGGGATTCGTCACTACCAAGAAAATTTGGTTAAACGGTTGTTTGGGGTTGCAGCGTGTGGAAATCAGGATGGGCTGAATCTTAACATGGCTTGAGGAATTCACAAAATGGACCTAATGATTAGTGCAACTAGTGGATCCCTTTAATTCTTATTGGCGATGAGGAATGCAAAAAAGGCGTTAGATTGCTGCGATTCCTCCTTTCCCGGAGCCCTTTATGTTCACGCAGCGACCGGTAGAAACGAGTCGAGTCCGTGGCAATGTCGCCCAGATGGGACCCAGTGCTGGGGCTGCTGTGCATGCTGGGCGGCTCCCTTTGCTTCTCCTTGATGGCTCTGGTGGCAGCAGAACTGGGCTCCGGCCGGGCGACGCCTCATCATAAGTTTGAGCCATTTGAGTGGCTGGGCGCTGGTTCAGGATTTTATAGTTATAGAGTTATAGATAGGATAGGATTGGATAGAAGGCCAGGTAAGTTAAATAGATAGACAATGATAGATAGATAGAGACAGAGAGAGAGAGAGAGATCGAGATAGATAGAAAGAGAGAGAAAGAGAGAGAAAGAGAGAGAAAGAGAGAGAAAGATTGGAACGATTAGAAAGATTAGAAAGATTAAATGGTTTTGATAGATTTGATAGATTCAATAGTCATTGGATTAGATTCGATTCGATCTGATAGATAAGATTAGATAGGTAAGATTAGATAATTGGATTAGATTAAATTGATTAGACTAGATAGATTAGATTAGATAGATTAGATTAGATAGGTTAGATTAGATAGATAAGATTAGATAGATAAGATTAGATAGATTTGATTTTATTTGATTTGATTTGCTAGGTTATAATTGATAGATTTGATTATATGGGTTAGAAGAGATAGACTAGATTAGATTATTAATAGATGGATTTGATTTGATTTGATAGATTAAATTGATAGATTGGATTAGATTAGATTAGATTAGGTAGGTTTGATTGGATTTGATTGGATTTGATAGATTAGATTAGATAAATTAGACTGGTAAGATTTGATTAGATGAGATTAGATTGGATTAGATTAGATAGAAATAGATAGATTAGACTAGACTAGACTAGAATAGATAGATAGTCATGACTGACACGTTACTGTATATTATATTATAGGTGCTTAACTCTTCCCAAGCTTTCTTCAAACATGAACAAACAGTTTTTTTGGACGAGGAGTCTAAGTTAACAACATATGTATATATGACTAGCGACTTGTCGCAACAATGATTTCTGAGAGTGAACCATGGATGCCGTTGAATTTTACATTTCAAGAAACTTGCCGAGTATTGATTGTGATGGATCCCGTGATCTCATCTGGCGTGCTGATTGTTGGCATTGGGCTTGGTTTATCATCCCAGCGTTACTACCAGAAGCCAGAAGTACCAGGGACTGTGACTTGTCATTGCGAGTGTGGGGG
>Ga0126342_10002808_pt1 | contig 27832 bp, 28 predicted proteins | sample Cyp1metagenome_FD_92528 | JGI IMG/M metagenome (GOLD analysis project Ga0126342, IMG submission 92528) | Coral microbial communities from Lord Howe Island, Old Settlement Bay, Australia - Cyphastrea 1 metagenome | ecosystem: Host-associated > Invertebrates > Cnidaria > Coral ... | reverse complement strand
GAGAGAGAGATAGATAGATAGATAGATAGATAGATAGAAGATAGGCTGGTAGGTAAGTAGATAGTCAGAGAAAGAGAGAGAAAGAGAGGAGACCTCAAGCACCTTTCGGTCCATCAGTGGATTTGCTCTGCCGTCCCTGATTCACAACAGCCTATCTCTCCTATAGGTTTCCTATTTTTGAAACTTCCGCCACCGCCTTGCGCGGTACTACTGGAATAAGTACTGAATAGTTCCAATCTAGTATAGGGTTATATGTTTGCTGTTGTTTGATGCTTCTATCGATTTCCTTTCTGTTCGTTTCGTGGCTTGGAGCATTGAAGTGTAAGTGGAAGTCCATCAACTTGGGATCAAAATCACTGAGGAATGTAGCTGCACCACCCAGGTCAAGGTTTCCGGCAATCGCAAACGGACAAGTTTTCTTTGACCATTGAGGATTTAGAGCCGGTGAAAAATTGGGAAATGTGATTCACACCTCTTTGGACATCACATTCTGGCAGCCAATGATGTAACCGGGCTGAAGTACATCCTTTTGAACTTGTGAAATGCGATGATGTTGAAGTCTATGCTGGAAAACATGGAGACCAAGTACATAATAAACTGCAGTCCAACGTCCAGAAGTCTTGTCACAGATTATGTGTTGTGAGACTCTCTGGTACTTTAAAAGTCTTTGAACCATTTGCATTGCTGTTAACGCACATCTTGTCGGTGATAGCATTCCGAATGGTACCTTCCCAAACAATCATGTAGAATGTATTCATACCCGTACTTGCGACATGATTATCTCCAGTGGTTGATACCCGTGTTCTTTGATCGTTGATATGTACAATATATATAATATATATATATGTGCATATTGTTGTATAACAATAGATTAGATTTGAATAGATTTGACTAGATTAGATCAGAGAAGATAAGGTAAGATATGTATGAATAATTATGTATATATATATACATATTATTCTGTTTGCTTGCGTATATTCTTAAAATTTGGGATGCTTTGAAACAGCCAAATTTCCAAATTTTAGATCTGTGGTACTGGTCAAAGCACCGAAAAGTTGAATATTTCCAGCAATGTCAGTAACCACCCGAATCCCCAAGAATCCAATCCTTCCAATCATGCCATCTCGACTTGACTCTCGACTCATCGATCCTTCGAAAAATCGTCTTAAATCACCAATCATGGCATATCGAAAATATTCTCGATTATCCTCGACATCGAGGCTTTCGTGTCTCTGTGTCCTCATGCTCTTTTTGTCCTTGCTGTGCTACTCCGCCTATCGCGCCTATCGGCCCACACGCAGCTACGGCATCTTCCTCAGTCATCACAAGCTGGGTGCTGCGGTCCTGGCAAGGTGCACTGGGGGTTTCTGACAGAACCATACGAAGCTGGTGAGTTTCTATGGGAAAGTGTGGGAAAATGTGGGAAAATGTGGCAAATTGTGTGGGAATGGTGATTGAAGCAAGACAAATCATTGCATTTCATAGGGATTTATAGCTGATAGTGATGGCTAAGTCACGACCACGGTGATGCTTACAACAATCCTTCATGCCTGGCTTAGAAATCTCAAGATCCAGAGAGTTTGCAACCCATTGACATACACCTTGGAGACGAACTTGAAGACCTTTCCAAGATGCTTGGACTTGCCAGTGTGTTTGCCTTAAACCGAATAGGCCGATGCGGCACCGTTCACCGTTCGGAACGGGAGCCACATGTGGCTCCAATGTCACCACGGTTTGTGATACACAAATAACATGAAATAACTAAATAGTATTCAGTATATTCATATATAGGCTTTATAAACCAACAAACATAACTCGGGGGCCACATGATAGAGGTAGAAATTCGATGTAATGGGTTCTATATTGGTCCAATATGTTTCAATGAGCTTGCAATGCTGCTAGACATTACTAACTACGCTACCTTGCCTTATTTCACGAACAGTTCACTATAGGGTTTATGGTGATGACATTTATATATATATATATACCTGCAACATTGTAGGGCTGCGAATTGGAAGCCCTTTTTTAAGAACCTGTCTTTGGTTTCAAAACATAATCTTTTGAGTGCAGGGGCGTGTTTTTCTTTAGGGGCGTGTTTCCATGAACAAAGTCTCAATATGTGATATCCAAGTGTTGACATGTGTAGGATCCATCCCAAACATGTTACAACAATACATATGATAGATTATTAAGATGAACTTATGTTAGCCAAAGCCCTCCAATTCGGATTCAAGTAACATTTATAGATGTTGATGAAGAAGCTTCATGAAAAGAATCAACAAAGGGATCCAAAGAATTCATTGTTTGTTTACTAGTCCCTAGAAGAAACCAACCATATTTTCCATCTTATCAACCCCTTGACCCTGGGAATTGGTCAGCGCTCCGCTGGAAAGCGCTCAAGCGCTTCTTTTTGCCCTACCCGGTTGAGCTCCAAGAGATGCTGGGTCCGGGCCTTGGCTTGGAGGATGGGCCAGCTAGGGTTGATGGCTCTTGGGGGGGTTTTGTTTTTAGCGGGTTTCCTATTTAGTTTTGATCAAGGGAAATAAGTGGAAATCAGTTGAAAAGCAAACTGTACCACGGCATTTTGTGTTTTACAAGTCTGGGCATGCCTGGCCGATGCAGCCGTGTCTCAGCTTATACTTGCTCCTGCGCTTGCTGCTTACTCTATAGCATGGCAGATTCCCAGCCCCAAGATCTTCTGGTTCAGCTTGAGGGTTGTGCAACCGAATGGGATGATGACAGGAAGCTTCGGTCCCTTCTCCGTAAGACTGGTTCTGTGTTTGCCCTTTTGCCGGGTAAGGAAGCGCTGGAATCCTCAGTAGAGTGTGCAGGGTTCAATGTGGCAGCCTTGCTTCCCATCATGAAGCGGCTGGCTTTTCCTGATCAGACAATTGGTATGGTCAACATTCCACAAGTGGAGTCTGAGTTTCTTGCCTGAAATCTGTTGTTGTTATCATTGTTGTTGTTGTCGTCAAAAACCCAAGGGTAGGCCTGGATTTCCCAACCATAGGGCATATATTCCACCCCTCACCATGTGCATGGTTTTTGTTTCTTGCCCCGGCTGACAGGCTGAGCTGCCTTTTCGACACAGCATCGATGCCTGTCGGCCGCAAGCAGCTTAAGGTGGAGGCATGGTTTGTCAAGGGCTGCTGCGTGCTAGTCAAGAAGAAGATCAGCCGGGGACAGTGGCCAAAGAACCGTTCTTTCCGTTTGCTGATGGCTGCCGCCATGGGAGTTGAACCACCTGAAGAACCTGACAATCAGGAAGGTGAAGAGGAGGACAGTTTAGAAAGAGAAGAAATCATCAGCATGCCTTTTTTCCAAGTAAAAAACGTAGTTTCCTAATTACTGGTTTTTCTTCTGTTAAACTGTCCCGGGAAACCCATGGAGAAGGAATCCAGTGAATAGACATGACATGCTGTTGTCTGCAACCTCGCTTCCCAAACCGTTAGGATCCACATGCGGACGATGATGGCCTGGATCCGGCACCATCTTCACCTGCCCCCTCTTCTGTCGAGATCAATGTCAGCGATGAGGAGATGGATGCTACGGTGGATGACGAGATGGTCCCTCCGGTGGAGGATGGACCCAGTGTCGAGGTGAATAGCATTTTTGATGATCCAATTGAACCCGTCGATGATGAGCCGACTTCTTTGGTGGAACCTGCAGCTGAAAGCATGGAGCTGGCTGAAGCTGCTGAATCGGCCGCTGAGGACCTTAGTGACCCATCCAGTGATGGCACTGAATCCCACAAGCCTGTGGCCCTCAGCCGAGGCAAATCCCATGTTTTCAGTGGCCTGGTTGATGCTTCAGCAGAGTCCCAGTATGAGGAGTCAGACGAACAGCGCATTGCAGAGGACAAGCGCCTTCCTCTCTTTCCAGATGGTGGTCCTTCGTCTACTACCATGGACAGCTTGAAGGCAAAGCTGAAAGAGCTGCGTCAGGCGCACAAGGCTTTGAAAAGCAAGCGATGTGCCAAAGATGTTGTCGCTTCTTCGACCACTGGCAATGATGAAGTGATCCAGGTTGAAGATTCCCTCCCATATGGGCAGGACAATGCCGAGACAATGGACATGCCCGCTGGCGCACTTGAGAACTTGATGGAGAAGTTCAATGCTGTGGAGGCGGACCTTGAGCTTGAGACCGCAGCTGAAGCACCATCGGCTGCGGGGCCCATTTGGCTGATGTTTTTTTTTTGAGGCATGTGATTTTCATCTCTCCAAGGTATAGCTGGTTTTCGCAACAGGGTTGAGCAACCCTTCATCCAGTCGTCCACTATTTTTCATTTGCTTCCCCTTTCCCTTTGCTCACTGCTCAGGTTCTGCTGCGCCGGCAGCAGCTTGGCTTGAAGCAGGGTGACCCCCAGGAGGACGCGACACCTACTACTGGCCGAGGACGAGGCAAAGGACGAGGAAAAGGACGAGGCAAAGGACGAGGAAAAGGACGAGGCAAGGGGAAGAAAGCCGAAGTCAAAGGCGATGTGCCGGATTTGGGAGATGAGATGAAGCTGACCAAGCATGTTGGCGAGACTGCTGCTGCAGAGCCAGGGGCTGACAAGCCGAACGGTGAGAAGCCTCCCAGGAAGTCACGGAAGAGAACCTGTGCACCTTCAGTGGATGCTCTTCCTTCGGCTGCGTCTGAGGAGAAGAAGGAGCCTGCACAGAAGAAGGCCAAGAGCAAGGCAAAGAACAAGCCCGAGGAGTCCAAGGCGATGGCCGAGCAGCCACCTGTGGAGAGTGAGAAGAAAGCAGTGCCCAAGCACGTAGCTAAGAAGTTGAAGAAGACCAATGCAGAGGAACCTCCCCAGGTTGTGCCGAAGCCAGCGGTGGTCGCTGAGAAGGCAGACAGCTCTCAGAAGACCTTTGCCCGCAGGTACCGTACTTCCGCCAATGGGTTGAAGTTTGATGCTTTGAAGTGGGCATTCAACGAGACCATTTGGCCATGCGTGCATTCGCCGTCGAAGCACGAGGACGGGTTGGGTCACCGCCACAACATGTTTTTGACAATGAATTTTGTTTGGTTGTGCTTCCTCTTCTAACTAGAAAAAAGTAGTAAGCACTTATGGACCCTCTCATGTCCTTTGGTTTTACAGGCTCTTCTGAATATGTGCGGAGGCAAACTGTGAGCTCCATATCCATAGGTCGTGTTCTGTATTTCTGTCTTTCGCTCCGCTACCAGGACAAGTTCTAGAAGCATGCCATGTCTTTGTGGAAGGGCAAGGACATCAATGAGGAGAATGTCCAGAGCCTTGCTGCTGCAGCCGCTGACGCTTACATTGCTGAGCATGAGCTTGTGCCGCTGTAGGTTCTGAAGGAACCATGTTGTGGACAGTGGCCTGTTGCCCACATGTAAGCACTTGCATATTTCTTCAATCTTCCAACATCTTGGAACCATTGAGCCATTTTCACAATCTCACTAGACTCACTAGCTGCCCTTTGGGACTTTGGGCCATCTGTTGTGTATCGACGGAAAGTGTTTTTGAGACATGTGGGGTGCCATGGTCCATCAGTCACACAAGTGACAGTTTGCTTTTCAACCCTGGGGTTTGCCATCATTTGAAATATTCAGGTGATGGCACTTATGCTTAAAGGTTTAGATCGACGTATCTAGGTAGTTCCACCATTTGGGATCATGCGGATAGAGGGCAACATGGAAGCTTTTGATTTAAACTGCATTAGATTTTATTTAGACCCCAAAATACCCCAAACAAGTATACAGTTGACAATTTAAAACACTAAATAAGAATTTATAGGTTATTATGGGGTGGATTTGGGATTCTTAGCCTTCAAACTCTCCAGCGATGGAAGCTTCCAGAAGCATCCCCCGCATGAGCCAAGTAGACAAGTAAGCGGGAAAAAATGTGTACTTATTTGGTGGGTTCGGTTCTTACTGGCATTTCCCCACCTCACACATCCCCCATCCGGGTCTCTCATCCTCTGGCCCCGTGCCCTCAGGTCAGTCGTCTGCCTGCCGCCATGGACCGTGGCCAAGCGTGGAGACGGCGGTTGTTGCCTAATGCCGAATATTTACGTTTGCCACGTCTTCCAGACTTGTTTAAAAATGTTTAAAATGGTGTGGCATTCAAGGCTTTGTAGGTTTTCGGGGTTGTGGAAGCTTGGCAAAGATGGATTCCCAAGTTCCCCTGTTAGATCAACTTTGGGTTCAAAAGCGGTCAAAGACCATCTACCTAGAAGGTGGGCCGGCGTCATGGCTGTTGGGGTTGGAAACACCGCCAAAAAATTGGACTTGGTGATCAAGCGATTACATGTCCTAAAGGCTCCGAAGGCCAGGATTGAAAACAACATAAAACAACATAATCTTATTCCAGGTGGCTTCAACATAGTCTTTTATTTTTTCAATAGTTTCCGATAAAAAAATGGCACCAGAAACATTTACTGTAAGTGTTTCCAGCAAAAATGGTCCACAACAATGTGTTTGCGAACCCTTATTTTGGGCCACATATCTTGTCCTGAGATTAAGGGGATTGAGGGTTCCGTTACCCTAGTGGCTGCCAAGCCCCTGACAGATACTGATGTCGCTGATCATCATGCTTGCCCACATGGACAGTATCACGGTGTTTGCAGAAGCAGCATGTTTGCAAAGGGGATGTTACTTCGGGCACCCAAGAAATGAGATTGTCCAAACATACTATGGGTCTGGGTATGGTGAATCCCTGGAAAGTTTCACATGTTCACTAGAAGGTTGCTGATTCCCATTGTAGGCATACTTTCCGGATGTTTTTAGATATGTCACATGTTTAGAAACCTCTGATGGTGTTTTCCCAAAGTTCAATGGCTTACAAGTGAGAAAAGGTCAGTCACCTAAAAATCTATATACCCCATATCTGATGTGCTGAGGCATTTTCGTTTGTGGAGATTTTTGCAGGAGCTGCTTGGGTGTCCCGATGCATGCGCAGTGGTGGACACAATACTGCCTCCCTGGATATATTGTTTGGCCGACCAGAGCCAGGCAAACAGAACTATTATGATTTGTTATCTGATTCCGGCTTCCTGTTCCTTAGCTGTATCCTAGTTCTACCTTTTGTTTAGTGGTCTCTCCAATTGCCATCTTGACAGAGGTGTGGCAATAATCCCATGCCTTTTTTTTGGTTGCTGTCACACCCGAACTAAATTCCCATGAAGCCACTTTGGAAAGAATAAGCGGAGTATTGCCCAGAAATATATGCCGATGAGGGATTACTGGTTACTGACCAATATACAAAACCCAATTATTTATTTATGTCAAAATATACTTGCCTATATATGCATATAATGTATTGTGTTGCCGGGCCTCCTCCAAGAGATCATACTTAATACTTTCGGAAATTTAGACATCCATGTATAGCCCCTGCCACTTTGAGGTTAGCACTCCTTTGCGTGCTGAACTGTCGAATGGACAACTTCTTCGTCTTGGTTGGACTACTTTGCCGGTCATTTGTGGCCATTAACCGGGGGACAAATCGAAGGTGGCCATTTGATGCTCTAGGCAATACTTGTGCCCCTTCAGTGGCCGAAGGAAACCTACTTTGCAGTAGGAGTGTGGGTTTGGAATATTCCTGGTACTGATGCAGTTGGGACCTTTCAATTTATAATTGGCCCAATTGAACCCAGATTGGTTATTCCAAGTCAAGAAAAGAGATGGTCGAGTCATAACTGTTGTTATTGGTGGTCACCAAGATAGCTCCTCGCTCCTCTCCATGCAGCTTTCCCACCCTGTAGGACCTGCCTGCTGCTTTGGGCAGTCCAAGCGATGGGAGGCGCATTCCTCCTAGAGCAACCACGCTCATCCATGGTGTTGTGGCACCCAAGGATGAGAGAGTTGATGAAATCCATCCCTAAGGTGAGCAGTTCTGGTGCAAAAATATGTCATATTATGGGTAGATTTGCGTTCTTGTTTGGTTGGAGTTTTGATGATTTTTATGAAGCTGATTGTAACCTTCATTAATGGATTTTCAAAGGGGGTACCAATCACAGATTCAGGCCCACTAATTTTGGAAGTAGATTTGGGGCTATTTGGGGCTGTAGCTACAATCCAGGAGTAAGTCTAGAAACAAACAGTATATATAAAACATTATAAAACATATATATATATATATATATATATATTTTTTATAAAGAAAACACCATACAACCAACTTATAACACCTTATAGCCGTTGATTTGCCATAAACCACAGAAAGTGTAGTTGTGACATGTTATAACAAACTTTCCTATCTTTGTGGGCTGCAAGTTGCTACATTTTTTTGTGGGACCCAACTTGCCGATCTTGGGGCCCACCAACGTATCCGTCTTGGCTATTTTCTTTGGGGTAAACTTAAAATGTTTAATTAGGAAGGGATCCACCTTTTTTACCCGAATAGGATCAACCCCAAAAACATTATCCCCTGAGGCCTTCCTGGCCTTTTGGTGGATGGGTCTTTTTGGAGGTTTGACGGCAAAGCGCCACTACGCCATATCGAATGCAAAGACAGTGGGTCTGTTGGACCTTGGAACCCTTGCAAAGGGAATGATGGCCAAGTCATCTGGGGCAAAGTCAGCCACTGTTTACCGGTCTAAATCCGGTAGGAAGGCTTACAAGGGGACACGATTCCTGAAATCTACTGGGTCATGGGCTTAGTTGGTTCAATCACTGGTTTCATAGTGGCAGTTTGAGGACAATTTTGGCCCCAATGGGAAACAAATGGGATATGTAATTTACCTTTTGGTTGTTCCATGTTGTTCCATCAATCCATCAAAACCTTAAACAATCCATGAACAATTTGATTGTGTTTAGTGATTTGGGGATGTCTTTTCCGCAATGTTGGCTCCTTTAGAAACCATCACCCCAAAGAGTTGCAGGGGGCATGGATACCGAAAAGTGGAATTGTCTGAACATAGATGTGTTGTGTCTCATAAAGAGGGAAATTAAACAGGATCCTGCAAAAGTCCCTGAATATTGGCAAGAGTCATGCTTTGACATTCAACATTTCAAAGATAATAAGACTATAGAGTGGGATCATCAGATTTACTTGTTTATCCGACAAGTGACACCTGTACACCAATAAGATATCAAATAGTTGCCCTCCCTCCTGCTGTGTCCTGCTGAGAACCTATCCTCCTCGCTTTGGACTTCGCCTCCGCAAGTTGCACAAGCGGTTCTGTGAAGAGTGCGTGGTGGACTGTCATGTGCCCGATGACATCATGCAGCTTGACCTTGAATCCTTTTTTGAATCTCTTCCATGGGGAGACCTTTGGGAGGATGCCAATATGGTATCTCCAATGCGTTACTTGAGGGCATCTAAAAGCCTTCAATTGGGAAGCTTAAGGCGCTTGTTTCCCACAGAAATTTAGAATATGGCCTTGAGCAAATCCCTGTGTGTGAAAATTGCAAATAAATTCAGGTGCGTAATTGACAATCTGCACTAGGGCAGACTGCTTCATCTACAGAAACCTTTCTGCGCTTCAGTGGAAAAGACTGTGGTGCCTAAGATGAGCTACTTTGATTTGGTTTGATGAATTTCAGTAGCTTTATGCATTGTTAATGGATGTTTATAGGTTTCACTACCCGTATCTCAGAACACGTGCAAAACACGTGCAAAACACGTGTTTTGCAGGTGCGCCCAAAACCAACCCGTACAGGGGACGTGTTTTTCCATCCAAGGGGCGTGTTTTTCCGTACAAAAAGCCGTACAAAATGCGTGTTTTTGGTGATTTTGATGGTACTTCAATTTATCAGATTTTATTGGGGGAAACCGTCCATTTTCTTCCAAAATCCTCCTCTTGGAAGCTTTTCCGGCAAGTTTGAATCCCACAATGCCTCATCCGCAATGGTGATGCTCAAGGTGTTGGTTCGGACCTTAGAAAAGAAGGGTTTGGGTAGTGTCCAGCATGCGGAAGTTGGAATCCAACAACCGTAGCACGTCAGAACTTGAAAAAGGAAGCAGAAAAATGCTAGAGATAAAGCAGGAAGCAGAGAAGGAGGAAGACTTAAAGAAGAAAATCAAGGAGACATTAGCTTTCAATGTTGTCCATAGATGTGCACACACACACCTTTTTCACACACACACATGTTTTGCATGTGCATCCCCTCCACCATGAATTCACTTTTGTTCCTGCTTCCACACAGGAGTACGAGGCCCAAATTGCAACCTTGAAGACCAAAGCTTCTAGTTCAACGGTATCTTGGTGTCATTTACAAGTACATATGGAAGTAGATCCAGGGTTTGGTGTTCAAGTAGTTGGTGCTCCTTTCTCCCTAAAATGCTTCACACATCTCATCTCTCTGGGCCGACACAAGGACGACTTTGCCGATGCTGAGACCCAGCCTGTTTCTTGCCTAATTTATGTGCAAGATGGTTTTGTCAATGGCTAATATGCACAAGGTTTATATGTTTGAAGCCCAGGCAACCGCAGAGGAAATAGCAGAATCCAAAGGTCGTGGAAAAAGATGCACAGCAGCCAAAGCTGCTCCCAAACCAGCTGCCAAAGCAGCAAGTGTTGATGCCAGCAAGCGAACGAAGAACCAACGACCACCTGCAGTTGTTGCTTCTAACCAAAGTACACCTGTCAAGTCCCCGCCAAAGAAAAAGACAACCAACACAGCCAAGCCAGTAGCAGATGATGTGTCCCGACGTTTGAAATTCAAGACGCCAGACCCAGACCAGAAGAAACAAATTGGAGCTTTGAAGGAGGCACCATGCTGTTTTTTGTTTTAGCTTCACATACCTTCTTCAGAATTTCAGTGGTGTTGTCAGTCTAGAATCCCAACAGTGACCCGACTCCTATACATGTATGTGTTTCACATGTGACGCGCAGGCCAACGACACACTCCGTGCACAGCTTGCTGCAGCGCAAAAGGCTCTAGAAAAAGCTTCTAAGCAGGGGAAGAGCGAGAGTTCCAAGGGCTCCACAGCCACCCCAAAAGCAAAGTCCAAGCGTGTCGCCAAGTCCAAAGGCAAAGATCCCACACCTCCTCACTCAGAGAATGACCCAGAGGAAGATGAGCAGGAAGAGCAGGAAGAGCAGGAAGAGCAGGAAGAGCAGGAATCAGAAGAGGAACAGAGTGAGAAAGACGTATCAGAAGGAGCCAAGTTAGGAAGACTTCGTAGGCTCTGCGAGCGCAAGCCCTCAGGGAAGCTTCGCGTCCCAGAGGACATACACCAAATGTGGGCAAAGGGGGGCCATTCGCGGCAGAAGCTCCTCCAGATGCTTGAAGAAGCTGGCTTTAAAGAGGACCCATCCAAAAACATGTAGGTTATGAATTGTGTATATCTCTCACTCTTCCCATCTCTTCCCGTGATCCCCCTGGTGCCCATGGTGTCTTGCAGGACGCTTTTGTGGCCAAAGTCATCCGCTCCAAGGAAACCATCACTCGCAAGAAAGCCAGCACACGTCGGGGTTGGCACACAGTTGAGTCCATGCGTACAAAGTTGGGTTGGAGCAAGTTACTTGGTTGAAGGGGCAAACAGTAAAATATCCTATATAATCAACACTGTCATGTGTTGAGTTCCATAACTCCATGTCCTGGTCCTAGACCTCAAAGCTTTGAGGTCCTACATTGCTGGGGTCATCAAGTACTGCGAGAAGAAGTGCCATGGAGGAAAGTTGGTGAAGAATCTCCACTGCATTATTCAATACTGTTGATAGAACATGATAGCACTGTGCCAAGACAATATACTACACATGTTGCATCCTTTTGTGCAACCACATGCCAACATGCTAGTGAAACGGACATAGCCGTGTTTACATGAGTCAAGGAAAGACAAATATAACAAGAAGCTCTTGAAGTACAAGGTCGATGTGTCCTCAGACGAGGAAGATGAACATATCGATGAGGAAAAGGAGAGAGAAGAAGAAACCCTGGACACCAGCAGAGTACCTCGTATGTTCTTTAAGCTGTAATGGAGCACAATCCATTTCTCCACCATGTGGCCCCCCCAAAAGGTAGATATATTTATAAACTTGACCGCCCTGTGGTTTATGAAATATATGGTTTATGAAATATATCAATATATCTTATATATTATATAGATGGAGTCTGACACAAACTTCTATTGGGCGGGGAGGGACATTGCAGGTATTTCATCCTGCCTTCCAATTTGCCAGCCCGGCTGAGGCTTCAGGCTTCCGTAGCTTTGCGAAGGCCAAGAAGACCGAGGTGCCTGATTCGAGCGAAGATGAAAGTGACAGTAGTGGCAAAGGCAAGACAACGGACCCCGTGGGCCCACAGCAGGACGATTTGGCTGTTCGCTTGTGCAAGCCCATGGAACCAATAATATATGGCTAACAGCTGCATTGCTTTTCATGTTTTGTCACAAACAACCTTAACATTTTCACAGGAGTTCAACAACTTAAAGAAGCTGGGCGATTCTTTGTTGACACGATCTACCAAACTGACTGATTTGATCGGCAAGATTGAATCTGAGATGGGGGAGAAGGAGGTAGATTCCCCTGAAAGGAAACGTGCTGAACAGCCATAGCCCTAGGAAAAATTGAAAGCACTGATGGTCTGTTCCCCATCATGCAGCCTGCGCACCTTACTCCCGTGCTTCACCTTGGCCAGCTTCCATTCAGGTCTGTCAAGAACCTCGAAAGCGCCGTGACGATCTTGCAGGAACAGTTTGAAAAGATCGAGGCTGTCAAAGTGGAAGTGGGCCCATTGAAAACCGCAAAAGATTCGAAAGAGGCTACCATTTCAGAGTTTTAGCCTCAAGTATTGCTGAACCTCATCTTTGTGTCCCAACAAGAAACCTTTCAATGAACCAATGTGGTTTGTACTTCGCTGGGAATATCTAGTTGTCACCAAGGTTGCTGAAACAGGTGGACCGGCAAGTCAAAGCGACGACGGTTGCGTGCCTTGTCTTGCAGCTGAGTCTTGCACCATCCTTCCGGGTCATGGCATGGTCCAACCAAGGAGGGCAGGGTGCGCATGGGTGCCAAAAGCTAAGGTGTAGCAAAGTCACGACTGCCGAGATCGGGGGCAGGATCCCCGTTTGCAGTGAGCGCTTGTTGTTCTCAATTGCCATACAGAAATCTAAGTTGTTTTTTGCTCGGCATGGAATGGGGGGTATCTCCATGGAATGGTCTGTGACTGTAGTGTACATGTTTTTATTATATACTGCACAATGGCAACAGAACAGAAATACAACTTCCACCCCAGCACGCCTGAGGAATGCCTTGAAGTTGCTCCAGAAGGACCAGTGATTGCACCAGCACCTGGGTTTTGGGATCCCGGTCAAACATGAAAGCGGCCCATCATTCACAGATTTTGCTTGGGGACCCCAATGGTTTGACTGGGTGGTAGGATCCAAAAGAGTTTCAAGTGGTTTGGTGGGTGTTGTCAACACCTGCCCTTGGGGGTGAACATGTGCAAAGCACGTGACAATCTGTGGATGGTCAAATAGACGCTGCGTTGAACATAAAAAAATGAAGTTGGAATACACACACACACGATCCGTTGCAGATGGTTTCTCATACTCATACTCCAACAAAAATGGTGCTTTACTTACTTGGGAAAGAAAAAAAATCATCCAAATTCACCAGCATTTAGAAATATTGAGATTTTTCCCCACTGTTTGACCCTTTATATTATTCTACATTAAAAATTCTTAGTCTCTGCCCGCCATGCCAGGTGCATTGCATCGCCGCAACCAGGGCCCAAACGACAACAACTTCTTGGACCATTGTGCACGGCTCATCAGCTACGGGGCCGGGGTCTCATGTGTTTTTCTGTCAAATGGGGTGGGATGTCTGCCCAGGCATCAATGTGTCAATACTTAGCATGGGATTGTGAATGCACTCTGCTGCAGCCACAATTGGGACCAAACATACTTGAAAAAGACATGAACATTCCAATTGGGATCTTCTAAACCTTGGCAGCCAAACAATTATTTCCAACACAATTTTTATTTCATATATTTTTGTCAGAACTTTCAAACCAACTTCCTGGACTTCATTGCTCATATGGGGACCAAGCGGAATGTCGATGCTGTCAATGGATGCGATGCTGTGAAGTTTCTGAAGCCACTTGTCTAATCTTTCCCAAGTTATGTGTGCCAATGATGGTCCAAAGGATTCCCAAGGTTTCAATAGATAATAAAAGTGGTCTAGACCTAAGGACATCCCAACAACTTCTTACTGATGATGATGAATGGGATCCATTGATGGAATACTTCACCCGATCTGACAATCTTCTGGCTACCGCACAGCATCAACAGCCAGCACCTTGGCACACGAGCTTGTCACACTCTGGGTAAAGTAAGTGGTTTTTTTTGTTTTTACCGTGTTTTGGTAGCCCTAATCGATCCAGCCCAGCTAAGGAATCCGATGGTGCCAGCCAAGCTCTCTCTATCAAGGAGATGACTTGTGAAAATGGTTTAAGTTCTGACTGGGAACAGCTCCGTTCTTCGGGGTTGGTCAAAAAATGTTTGGTTACACGTAGCAGGCCCTCTTGTGGCAAAATCCTGGCCCATGCTAAAAATCAAATCACTTCCATGAGGGAAACCATGGGCATTCGGATTTGCATTTTCAAAATTGGGGTCACCAGCAATCCCAAACGTCGCTTTGAATGGTTCTTGGAAAGGGGGTACAGCTGTATGTGGGTACTTGCTGAATCTGATAGCCAAGACTTAATTCATATGCTGGAAGCAGCTCTGATTTCGGAGTTTGGAAAGCACATAGGGTGCAGAAACAAACCCGATTCTGGCGGTGAAGGTGCCCTCAATAGAACCACTGTTGCGTCTTGTCCCCCATTTTATACATATGTGGTTGGGGGCCGGGCGGACCAGAGCCGCTGGGTGGGTTGAAGCCTACTCTTCAAATCAAAGTTTAATCTATGATATGATGCAAAGCGTGGATTCAAGCTACGCGGAAAAAGGGTGTTTGTTGTGCCTTTACTTGCTCCAACCTGCATGAGTGAGTGTAAACATGTATTGTTGTCTCTATTTTTTGCCTTTCCCTGGTGATATTCCTAAATTCTCTCGGCATTTGCTCCCTCTAAGGTCCCATGCTCCCATGTGGTGCAGCTGGCGCGTGCGGAGGTGGAAGGAAACCCACGTGCTGATGAAGCTGTTAGAAGCTTTGCTCGTATCCCACTTCAAGATGCAGAGAGCGGGTGTCATCAGTTGTTCCAAACTTTGGGCTATTGTGCTCCTGTCAAGCTAGAATACCTAACTGAGGAAGGTTTGACGCACATCCCCTATGTCAGGTTGAGTTCATGGGTCCAATGGCTACTTGATACAAACCGGCTTTGGCGTCAATTTTGTGGTGTGAGCAGCTGGGAGAAAATGCAAGATGTCCTGGGTGAATTTTGGTCCCGTTACCAAGCCTTGTACCCGCAACACGAAGTGTTTACGCTGCCATGTGACTTGAGGAGAACAATTCCGTTCTATTCCCACACTGATGAAGGGAGAACATACAAGTCCAAGCCCATTTGGGTTCTATCAGCGCATGGCTGCATAGGCAGGGGCACCAATTCCTACATCCGAAAGAGGAAACATGAAATGCCTTTACCCAGGCAACAGATGGGCCTGAACTTTGTCGGAAATACATATGCCACCCATTTTCTCTTTGCAACCCTGGTTCGGCATCTCATGAGCCATAGACCCGATGCTTTGGACATTCTAGTGGGCGTTTTTGCAGCTGACTGCGAGAAATTGATCCATGAGGGAATCACAAGTAGTGATGGAACCAAGCATGTCTACTTGCTGCATTTAGCAACAAAGGGAGACCTTCCTGCACTTTCGAAGTTGGGTTCCTTTGAACGGAGTTTCTCACATGTCCCAAAGGCAGCTTCCAGCCGCAGTGCAAGTGTAGGAATTTGCCACTACTGTCTTGGAGGCCAGGAATCGAATAACCGAGGGCAAGAGCATGTGCCGTATGAGGATTTTTCTCTACAACCTAGGTGGCTGCCTACGATGTACACCACTGACCCTTGGTCAACTGAACCAACAATTTTCAGTGGTCTCCCTCTTGACCAAAGCCGTCGTGCCCAGTTCTTTGAGAGCGACATTTGGCACAACCTGCATTTGGGATGCCTGAAACATTGGGTGGGGGCCTCGCTAGTGTCAGTGGTGGAGAGGCTTGTGATTGGGCCTTTGCAGGGATCTGTGGAAGCTAAGTTTGCTTGGCTTACTACAGAGTTCAAATCGTTTTGCCGCTTGCGGAGGATGTCACCATACCTTAGTGAGATTTCCAGGACTACTCTGAACTGGCCTCAAAGCAGCTCTTCTCCAGTTGGACAGTGGTCGAAAGGTCAAGTCTCGACCCAATTTTGCCAGTTTTTGGAACATTTCACTACTCGCTATGTTGTTGGTCAAACTGGTGATCCTGTTTTGCTGTCAGTGGTCCCTTTGACTGGGATTAAGAAGCTTTAGTTTAGTTTTGAACATGGTCACCACCAAAAAACTAACAATCATATGTTTTTTTTGACATATATAAGCGATCTTAGGACAAGGGCACCAAGGCAGTGAATGCAGCTTTGTCCTTCATGTTCAGCCATGGGTTCTGGATCCGGTCCTTCTACGGGATGAAATTGGGTCGCCTTTTGATTGGTTTTGTCCAACAGTATGATCAGTGTGCAAAGTTGTGCTACAGGGATGGTCTAAACAGATATCCCCTTATGCCCAAACTACACTTTGTTCACCATTCGGGTCTTCGCTTGGTGGTTGAATCTCAGACTGCCGATTGGGTTGTCTCCCCGCTTTCAACGAGTTGTGCAATGCAGGAGGATTTTATAGGGAAACCTGCCAGATTGAGCAGGCGGGTTAGTGCAAGTATGCTGCTACATGTGCGGCTGTTAGAACGTCTCCTGATTTGCAGTATGTATGCTGCAGAAAGAGCTGATCATGATGCTCGTGGGCTGTATGCGCAGTAATTTTGATGATTGTCAGGCCATGTGGAGGAAAAAAAAATGCGTCTATCAAGGGCCCATTGAATAAATCTATCACCATCCACCACCCCTCCTTCTCAGCCCAGCACCAGCTGTCAAAGCTGCCCCAGTCGATAGGTTGCACGAGCAGCGAGTGCGGGCGGCTGGGGTAATTTGATATTGGATATACCCCAAAAGAATCATGGAAGTGGAGATATCATTGAATTCATCAGAAATGATGATCCTTCATATATATGATCAATATCATTGGGGGCATGTTTTCCAAAGAGGGGCGTGTCTTGACGAGTGGGGGCGTGCTTCATGGGTAAACATGGCCCAGCTCTAAAATTAACATCCTCCAGGCTCCAGGTATATATAGATATAGATATAGATATACTGGTTGGTGTTTTTTCCCATATATTGGGAATAATCATCCCAACTGACCAATATTTTTCAGGATGGTTAAAACCACCAACCAGTATAGATGGTTTACCTATTAAAAATTGTGATTTTCCATGGCTATGTTAAGTGACCAGATGGTATATATAGTTAATATGTTAAATGGAGTAATATTTCAGGAAACCACCACCTTGTAGCAACACGTAGCAACGCAGACGTTAGCGAAACGCACAGCCTACTTTTCTACATTGATTACACGATCGTTGAGGCAGGGTAAAAGATGTGCCTTCTGCCATGCAACAGGAAACTGATAGTATCATCTGGGTAATGTGTTTTTTTAAATAGTAGTTAAAAGTGCTTAATAGTAGTGTTAATCGTGGTTGCTATGTGTCATAATCCTCATGAAACATTATAATGCTATAATGCCATCCCCCTAGTTTTTTTTGTTCGACACCCATATTCTACAGTTCCAACTTATGCTTTTTACTAAAGCATAAGTCTAGCAATATATCAGCAGATTTCAACCGCCCTTTTCCGTTGTCATCATCATGAAACGTTCATTTGGGGGTTTCCTGAAATGGGGGGTACCCCATAACGCATGGTTTATAGCGGAAGATCCAACGAAAATGGATGATTTGGGGATACCAGCAGTTCCTCCAGCTTTTTCATCGTTGGGGCCTTTCAGGTGGTTCAAAATGATGCTGAACGAGCGCATTACTGACCGGATCTTTTTGGACTCCGATGATGTCACTCCGGCGGAACAAAAACGTCGTCAACTGGGAAACCAAATATAAGGAGACTGGGAAGCCACGGGTACGCTCTACTTAAAAATGGGAAATATAAGGAAATATATCATGTATCATGTATATATATATATATGTAACATACAAGGTGGCGACCCAGTTCGTTTTCTCAATTGGTTTTGTTCACTGATAATTCACTAGGGTTGATGGTGATTGGATAACCAAAGTTAGATGGAGTAACGGAAAGCAACTTGGAACTGAAAAAATATCACCATAAATACACCAAAACCAAAGAGCTTCGATTGATCGATAATTATATTGTTCATGTTTTTCTCCAGTGTTTGCTTCACTTTTTGCTTTCAAGAGGCAGCATTTTTTTAAAATACGCTCTTGAAGTTGATAGCAGGTAAAAACAAAAAACACATATCCAACAAATTGATGGATTGTTGTTTGTCATGGGCATGCTGTATTTAACCCTCAAACAGTGTGGATGTTCATGGATCTTGCCGACTAGGCCTCGGGACCGGTCAGTTTTGCTGGGAGTTGCTCCTTGTTTTTCTTGACCTGCGTGTGGATTATAAAGTGACCCTTTACGGGAATCCGTTTGAAGAAACATATAAAATGGTTGAGACATGTGAAAGTTCAACAATACCACCAATCATGTGGATTGAATCTTGTCTTAAAGATGACATGCATGGAAACATAAGCTTACCCACCACATCAATCAAGAATTGTTGCAGTAATTCATATCCCATGGTTCCCAACAGCGTGACTTTTAGGTTTCAATTTCTTGGTCTGGGCGTGGTGCACGGTATTTTTATCAGCCCTGAAAACCGGAACGGCAACCTGGAACCCCGGGAACTCTGGAACTCTGGAAGCTGCTGTTGGGTTAAAAAACCCCGTCGTTGATATCCCATATCCCAAGCCCGATCGTCATCCATGTAGGCAGGCTGTAGGCCCTGAAGTATTCCAAGCGACGAGGAGACTTGTGAGTGATCGGCTGCCTCATAAATTGGCCTTTTTGATGCCAAATGAAAATATGGCTTGGATTTGACGATCACCCATGGTAACTCAATCATATCATATATATATATATATATTTTTTTTTTTTATTTATATACTATATATATATATACACAGAATTATATACTATATATTGCTATTATTTCTATTATTATTAGTATTATTACTATTATTATTACTATGTTTATTATTACTATGAAAAACTTGCAGCCACAGACTGGGCCAGGTCAAAATATTTATTTTTTCATTTTTTATCATTTTGGTTATCATTGCATTCATCTTTTTTTATCATTTATTTTATCATCTTCATTTTTTTAAATCATTTCAGGTATCATGTTTTTATCATTTTTTTATCATTGTTTTATCATTTTTTAATTTTTTTAATCATTTTTTCATCATTTTTCATCATTTTGCTTCCAGTGGTGCAAAAATTTTCCAAAAAATGGAAAATTACAATTTTCCTCGTTTTTTTTCATTTTTTTATATTTTTTTTCATTTTTTCATTTTTTTATCATTTTTCATCATTTTTTATCATTTTGCATCAATTCCACCACTGGAAGCAAAAATGATAAAAAAATGAAAAAAAAATGATAAAAAATGAAAAAAATGAAAAATAAATGGAAAAAACTCGAGGAAAATTGCAATTTTTCATTTTTTGGAAAATTGCAATTTTCCTCGATTTTTTTCATGTTTTTTCATTTTTTTTATCATGTTTTTTTCATTTTTTATCATTGTTTTATCATTTTTCATCATGTTTTATCATTTTTCATCAATTCCACCACTGGAAGCAAAAATGATTAAAAAAATATAAAAAAAATGATAAAAAAATTGAAAAAAATCGAGGAAAATTGTAATTTTCCATTTCTTGGAAAATTTTTGCACCACTGGAAGCAAAAATGATGAATAATGATAAAAACATGATAAAACAATGAAAAAAATGAAAAAAAAAGAAAAAAACCCGGGGAAAATTGCAATTTTTCATTTTTTGGAAAATTGCAATTTTCCTCGTTTTTTTTTTCATTTTTTTTTATCATTTTTTTATCATTTTTTTTATCATTTTTGTTTCATTTTTTTTTATCATTTTTCATCATTTTTTATCATTTTTCATCAATTCCACCACTGGAAGCAAACATTTTAAAAAAAATGAAAAAAAAACTCAGGGAAAATTGTAATTTTCCATTTCTTGGAAAATTTTTGTACCACTGGAAGCAAAAAATGATGAAAAGTGAAAAAAAAAAATAAAAAAAAAATAAAAAAACAAATGAAAAAAATGAAAAAAAAACTCGAGGAAAATTGCATTTTTTCATTTTTTTGAAAATTGCAATTTTCCTCGAGTTTTTTCATGTTTTTCATTTTTTTTATCATGTTTTTTTCATTTTTTATCATTGCTTTATCATTTTTCATCATGTTTTATCATTTTTCATCAATTCCACCACTGGAAGCAAAAATGATTAAAAAAATGATTGAAACATGAAAAAAATGAAAAAAACCCGAGGAAAATTGTAATTTTCCATTTCTTGGAAAATTTTTGCACCACTGAAAAATGATTAAAACATGATTTTAAAAAATGATTAAAAAAATGATAAAAAAATGATAAAAAATGATACCTGAAATGATTAAAAAAATGAAGATGATAAAATAAATGATAAAAAAAGATGAATGCAATGATAACCAAAATGATTTTAAAAAAATGAAAAAATAAATATTTTAAAGATTTCCAATGTGTAGCTGGCTCGGTTCTTCATAATATTATTACATTATTATTACTATTATTACTATTATTATTATTACATTATTGCTATTATTGCTACTATTATTATTACTATTATTACATTGATTATTACTATTATTGGTACTATTATTATTATTGAAGATCAATGTAGATAACTCAATCATATCATGTTGCTTTGTTTTCTTTCTTCATCTATGTTTCATCATGTGAAGCCACTCTGCGCCCTAAGCATACTGTTTTGATCCTCGTCACAGTCGCGTGTTTCAGCCCTCGCCTGTGAGGTGAGCAAACTGGATGCCATTCTCGATGTGACCTCTTGGGATACAGAGATGCTGAGCGATCGTTCAACCGTCGATGGTCATTCCACCGGGGTATCATAGGGGCCAAAAAAGCCACAAACAAATACTATACCCATTGAAAAATATTGATTAATATGGAATTGTAATGAATTGTACACTTGATATCCATTTGTTGATACAACAAAAAAGCACCAACATTGGACTGATATACCCATTGATTGAGAATTCCTGTTCATGATGCTGGGATGACCATACTTTAGACAATAGCGCGTATGGGTGCGTTTCAAAATTGGGTATACCTTCAACATCCTTTAAGCAATCATTCAGGAAATGGTGTGCACAACCATTGAAATTGCGGGGTGCTCCATTTTCAGACAACCCATCGATTCATATCAGTTCAAACTCATTACAATCCTAGCGGCAGCGTTTGCTTCGAGGAGCCTGGCTTAAATTGGTTGGGAAAGAGCCATACTATATCAATATCTCATGAAAGCCAATGGAAGCGGCTTTGCTATTCATATTTCCAATTATTTTCAATTCACAATTGCTCCATATTTTACGTATATATATATATATGATTATATGTATCCATATTACATCCACATGACCATAGTTTATATACGTGTGGGGTGCATCCCACTTTCGAAATGGGTTATGACGTTTAATCCACGTATAATTAATATATATATATATATACTTATATTGATATTATTGTTAACCACTAACCCAGATGGACACCCAAGTACGTAAATCTAACATTGTTGGTGAGTTATATTATCTTCCAATAAATCTCCATATATATATATTGATTAATGCTATGTATACATACTGTATATACAATATATTCCATTATTAAATCCCATAAAATCACCAGAATTCTCGATCTATTGATAGTATATCCACACGATATATTCCATTAAAATCATATAAAATCATCAAATCCTACCTAAATTCCCCATATTTTTGCGCCTGTTTTTTCTCCATCTCCGTTTTGGACACCAAACAAATTCGGCAAATTCGGTGGTCACCGAGTCACCGAGTCGCGAGGAACGTGGTGGTCCTCATGACCTCAGAGACCATGAAGCGCATGTGGTGCGCCGCCGAAGTGGCCTCCGCCTGGGATTCGGGCACCAACCTGGTTCCTTGGACCATCTTGGACCATCTTGGACCATCTTGGACCATCTTGGACCATCTTGGACCATCTTGGACCATCTTGGACCGCGGCACGACTGAAGTGACTACTACGTCTTTAAGTGGCTAATGATCTCAGAATTGTGAATTTATATAGAAATATAGAATGATTTAATGTTGTAATATCATTCTAATATGATTTACAATGATTTACCTGGATATACTACATCATTATACAAAATAAGATATTCCATTATTATATTATATGAATCGATGATGGAAGCGAGAAAAACAACTATATAAAATGATTTGATGATAGAATATGTCTATATATAAAATGCGATAGAATGTCATAGATGATATATGAATGGGGATTCCCAAGATTTTTTTAATGAACTCCCAAGAACACTATTCAGTGAATGAAATTCCCAAGATTAACTTGTTTCTGAACCTTTAATCCCAACATTGAAACTCCCAAGAGTTAACTTTAAGTTAGTACAGTTATGGCCCAAAATACCAGTTATAAGTACTAAGAAAACCCCATTTATAGAAGGTATAATCCCACAGAAAGAACCAATTATAACTAGTAAATGGCCATAACTGTAACATCCCCCCAGCCCCAATGATGAGTCATCTGGCGACGCTTCCGAGGTCCTGGTGAGCTGCGATGGCAATCGCATTACCCAGGGACTCATCGAGGCGGTCCCCGAGTTGTGGTCCGAGCAACAGAAGGTGCAGGGAGATGACATGACCATGGCGATGTCTGGTTGATTTTTTCCGTTGAAAACATATGGGTATGTCTGAAAATGGGGTATACCCCCAATGAAATAGCCATTTAGTAGAGATAATGATCAGCAAAACCATTGGGTGTAGGGGTACACTATTTTCAGACAAACCCATATATCAACAGAAATAGTTAAAGAGAAGGATGGACATACACACACATATATATATATGTAATTACATAGCATCTATGCTAAAATGAAATTGTAGTTTAAACTGTTGGAACATCACCTGTAAACAACACAAATGAAATTTAGGCTGCAACGATTGAAGCGGGCAATTTTTTGGAGGGTTGAGATTTCTGAGAATTTGAACGTCATCTGGAGTGAGAAGGGATGTTCAAAGATGTTTGTATTGCCAGTTACGATGACTGAAGCGGGTACAAGAATAGCTCATTTTTTTGGGGTCAATTCAGTGATCTTTATGGCAAATTGGACGTTTGACCAATTCACTAGGTATAGATATTGATCAATATTGACAGTATACACATATTATTACATACATCAATATAGATCAATATACGTATACACAATATAATATGTACATAATATATATATACAGTATTATATATATACAATATTATATACATATACATGTATACATTGGCGAGTTGGTGACCTCAATAATGTTTGCTTGTTCAATTTTCTGCACAGAGATGAGTTTTGGAGCACTTTGCTTGCTTCCCGCTGTCAAGAGATGGTCAGGTTGCGAATTCAGAAAAGAAGACACGGTGCAAGATGTACATACAACCTCAGCACTGTGGTCGTCTTACCCCAACATCTGTCATGATGGAGGCTCAATCCTTTCCTACTAAAATTAGATGCTCCTTAGGAACCATGGTCAAAATGTGCAGCAAATTGATTTGTTTGGGGTCCCTATTCAGGCTATGTGGTATATATTCATGCCGGGTTTCAATCAACTTCTGATTTCGTAGTTCAGGGGTCCCAATTTATAACATGTTATAACTAGACCCTTCATTTTATACCCCTAGAAAATGGTAACAGTACATGAAACGTATTAAAACGATGGGCTAAAACACAATCATTGTATGGCTAGAAACGGAGAATCTATCGTAGTTCATCCCTTTTCTTCGGTTCATCAAGGCGACCCTGTTTAGCACCGGCGTTCACATTGACATGATCGTTTCTTGGCGACGTGGTATCACCGGTATCACAGACTGGGGTTTCTCAAAATGGATGGTTTTGATGGTCTATATTGGAATCTGATATTCAAAATGGATAAATTCTCAAAATATCAAAAATGGTCTATTTTTGGATTTGTTTTTGGATTTTGTTGAAATTTGCTGTCATGCTAATTATGATTTAATGGGATTTAAACTTGGGTAATCAAACATGGCTAGCTGGAAAATCCCCGATCAATGGAAGGTTTAATGGGAACATCAACCATAAATGGTGGATTTTCCGGTGAGCCATGTTTGGTTACCAGCAGGTATATCTAGCAAAGTTTTGATGGAATACGAAAAATAGTAAAACACACAGGTATATGTTCAAAAACAAAAAGGAAGCATGTTATTTTATAACTGATTGGATGACTGAACAATGGGTGTGTTTGCAAAACGCACCTAAGTTGCCGCAAACAAGTTGGTTAACTAGCATTGATACAAGTATATTATTCACGGGGGTTACAAATTTGCTTACAGAGCCTGGGGGCATCAGTCAACCACATCGGAAAGGTTGATTAAATACAATCCATTTTTGGCAATATCGCTAGCCTGCTCTATTTGGGTCTAAGGTTGCAACCAGGGATAGTGGGCATGAACATTTGGGGACTTTCGCATATTTCATGACAAAAAAATGATTTACACATGTTTCACGTATTGATCCTATTTCAAGCTGCCAAAAGTATAGGTTTCGAGAAAACACGGCATGAACCCAGCTCCGCTTGTTGAAACTGACCCAGCTCCGGTGGAACAGCCACGTTGTAGAATCATCCTATGGAATAGCCTAGGGTAGAGACAAAGATATGGACACACCATGATTTTTGATTGGGAAAAAAATGATCTACAAATGGTGGACTGTCCACATGCCCTCAACCTCCCTGAATGGCATGTTTACCAAAAGGAATAGGCATTGAGCAAAGGCGATATGATACCCCAAAGCATGGATAAATGCCTGAAGCTCCTGGCATGACATTGAATTATGATGGTCTCATCACCACAAGGTTATGTTTTTGGCATGGTGAGTGACAGTTTAATCCCAATGTTTGATAGTCTTGACTCTTTGTTTGATAGTTGCATACCCTTACATGGCATTTATTTTGACCCTCAAAGTGCCTATAAGAATGGGTCAGCGTGCTAACAGGTCGGAGATATTTGAGGAGGTAAACGGTAAACCGCTCATTTTTGTTGGGGAAATTCATGGTCTCTCTAGACCAAAATCTCTCTTAGCCCTTTAGTTTAGTTGATGGGTTTGACTCTCTCCCGGTTGCAAATGAATTTGGCTAGTAATTCCATTCAAATCACACTTAGCCTACTTATGGGTAGTTTCAACTTGAACTGGGTCTTAAAATGTCTTAATTGTGTATGGGTCAAAATGATCAACCCCCAAACAGAAAAGATTATTTCGTTGTTCCATCTGTAGAACCCTCCAGCAAGATTGAACAGTAATTCGTCACCGGCCTTTCTGTGTTAGCTTGGGTGTTGCTTTATTAGATGACCAGCTGTCCGAAAAAGCTACATGGTGGGCCCCCTTATCAAAACAGTTGCTTCAAAAACACTTCAGTATAAACACAATTATAAAACCTATCAAGTATAGATACAGTATATCTACCATAAACTGGTTGGTGGTTTAGAACATTTTTTATTTTCCATATATTGGGAGTAGTCATCCCAACTGACGAACTCATATTTTTCAGAGGGGTAGGTCAACCACCAACCATCAGTATATCTACCATAAAGAAACCATAGAATGTGAGGCCCCGCAGTTATAAGTTGATTGATAAGCCCCAGTAACTATAGTTATAAGTACCATAAACCATAGTTATTGGAGTTATGTTCACCAACTGAACGCTATCGTTTACTGGGGCCTCACATTGTAGAATTCAGCGCACGTTTTACCAACGAACTGTTCCACTCTTTTCGGGTCGAACTGCGAGAGGTGGACGCCTATAAAGATCTTCTTTTTGCACCCGTCATCTCACTGCTGCGCAACGGTGCCACGGGCCACGGCGTGCACGGCAGCGTCGCTGGGATGATGGGCAATGTGCTAAAGCCAAGAAATTTTCATAGACATGGGAATATGTTTATGGGTATATGTTTGGAATATGTTTGGGATATGATTTCTGGGATATGATTTCTGGGATATAATTGACTCCATTTCTGAGATTGTTCCGTCCGTAAAGCATAGTAAAATCCAATGCCCATCCTGAATTACTTGCCAATTTACTTGGGAAGCCCTGGTTACCCTAAAGCGACCCAGATTCTTTGGGGGAATGGTAAGAACATGTATAAGAACATCACTTGGGATATTCAGATCCATCAAAGTACAGGGTTGCTTCAACCTTGCACCGATGATGTTAATTTTGCTTGCGTGGTGCAGAACCAGGCTTCCCCAAACCCAGAAACTGATGGACAACCAACTCCTGAGTCAACTGATATTTTACATTAAAGGTTGACGAATTATAAGGTTCTAAACGCATCTGATCAATAGAATGGGCACCGTAAGTATGATGACTTAATAATTAGCCAGCTGCGATCTGTCATGTATGACCAATAACATGGATGCACCAGCTGATACATCCGCGCGCCATATTATTGATTACTGTACTCCTTTCAAGACCACCAAAACATGTCAATTTTCATAGGCCATATAGGCGAGTTGTTCTGTAATTATATGGATCACATCATTAATAGGGCGTTGAAGCATCATTGGATGGTTTTAAGGGAATTTTTACAGGACACCCCTGTGCCTTTTTTGGGGAAAAACCATGGTCTCCTACAGATTTTCCATCGAGCCATTTCGATCAAGGTAGACGCGTGTTGTTCCCATTGAAACTGCTGGGGGCACCACCTTGGATGTCACCATTTTACTCCACATCCCGATATTGTTGGTTACATATTGTGTATATTATACACACTGCTCATTTATAGTTTTGATTTCTAATGGCTGGTTTAAACATGTTTAAGTTTAAACCTCATGTCTTTTGATTACTGCCCCCCATTTCAGTTCATTGATGAATTGCCAACCGCAGCATTCATGTCTTCCGACCGATGTCTGGAGACGGAAGAAGAAACAGGAAGCAGTTTCCACTCTCAGAATTTCATGCGCCTTGAACATGGGGATTCAATATCTCATTAGATAGCATATCCCATGATATTACGATTGTGTTCCCATGGTTGGTTGTGAGATACTCCTAGTGTATTCCCTTAAAAACATCCCATTGATCATGATTTGATTGGTGGTTTCATGTTTCAAGCATGTTTCAAGCATGTTTCAAGCATGTTTCAAGCATGTTGAGCATAAATTTCCTGAGATGACCCATGTCCTTTTTCCTTCCCTTTCGGGCTTTCGGGCTGCCCACCACGAGGGCACCGTGGTGCAGGTGCTCGAAGTGATGCCCACCACGAGGCCGTGAAGGAGGTCATCAGTCAATGCCGAGGCGGGATGGGGAGTTTCTGGCTGGGTTATAGAATGGGCTAGCGCTCTGGTGCCGCCGACCCCCCTATTGGGGGTGGTCCGGTAGAGAGAGAGAGAGAGAGAGAGAGATCATTGCGCTTAGACTTGTGATGGTCGCCGAGGGGAGGGTTTGTGGAGTTTTGGCGAGTTTTGAAGGCTGGCAAACGGCAGCCTGGGACCTCCGTAAAAGGACACTGCCACGGCCTCAGGAACTTGTTGGAGCTGCAGGAAAGGTCTGCCGCG
>Ga0126342_10002807_pt1 | contig 27834 bp, 21 predicted proteins | sample Cyp1metagenome_FD_92528 | JGI IMG/M metagenome (GOLD analysis project Ga0126342, IMG submission 92528) | Coral microbial communities from Lord Howe Island, Old Settlement Bay, Australia - Cyphastrea 1 metagenome | ecosystem: Host-associated > Invertebrates > Cnidaria > Coral ... | reverse complement strand
ATCAGATAGATAGATCAGATAGATAGATCAGATAGATAGATCAGATAGATAGATCAGATAGATAGATCAGATAGATAGATCAGATAGATAGATCAGATAGATAGATCAGATAGATAGATCAGACAGATAGATCAGACAGATAGATCAGACAGACAGACAGACAAATAGGATAGGATAGGATACGATACGATAGGACAGGATAGGATAGGATAGGATCGGATCGGATTAGATAGGACTAGATCGGATTAGATAGGATTAGATCAGATTAGATAGGATTAGATAGGATTAGATAGGATTCGATAGGATTAAATAGGATTAGATAGAGAGGATTAGATAGGATTAGAAGAATCAGATAGATAGGAATAGAGATAGGAATAGAGATAGGAATAGAGATAGGAATAGAGATAGGAATAGAGATAGGAATAGAGATAGGAATAGAGATAGGAATAGAGATAGGAATAGATATAGGAATAGATATAGGAATAGATATAGGAATAGATATAGGAATAGATAGTAATAGATAGGAATAGATAGGAATAGAAAGGAATAGAAAGGAATAGAAAGGAATAGACAGGAATAGATAGGCATAGATAGGAATAGATAGGGATAGATAGGAATAGATAGGAATAGATAGGAATAGATAGGAATAGATAGAAATAGATAGGAATAGATAGGAATAGATAGGAATAGATAGGAATAGGTAGGAATAGATAGGAACAGATAGGAACAGATAGGAATAGATAGGAATAGATAGGAATAGATAGGAATAGGTAGGAATAGATAGGAATAGATAGGAATAGATAGGGATAGATAGGAATAGATAGGAATAGATAGGGATAGATAGGAATAGATAGGAATAGATAGGAATAGATAGGAATAGATAGAAATAGATAGGAATAGAAAGGAATAGAAAGGAATAGAAAGGAATAGATAGGAATAGATAGGAATAGATAGGAATAGATAGGAATAGATAGGAATAGATAGGAATAGATAGGAATAGATAGGAATAGATAGGAATAGATATAGGAATAGATATAGGAATAGATATAGGAATAGATATAGGAATAGATAGGAATAGAGAGGCATAGATAGAGATAGATAGGGATAGATAAGGATAGATAGGGATAGATAGGGATAGATAGGGATAGATAGGGATAGATAGGGATAGATAGGGATAGATAGGGATAGATAGGGATAGGTAGGGATAGATAGGGATAGATAGGGATAGATAGGGATAGATAGGGATAGATAGGGATAGATTAGATTAGATTAGATTAGATTAGATTGGATTGGATTAGATTAGATAGATAGGATTAAATAGGATTATTTAGGATTAGATAGGATTAGATAGGATTAGGTAGAATTAGGTAGAATTAGGTAGGATTAGATAGGATTAGGTAGGATTAGATAGGACTAGATAGGATTAGGTAGGATTAGATAGAATTAGATAGGATTAGATAGGATTAGTAAGATAGGATTAGATAGGATTAGATAGGAAAAAATAAGATAAGATAGATAGATATATAGATGTGAAAAAAAAATGTATATGGATATTCGAATATGTATGATTATAATGTTTATATGAAGCCATATATGTACTGTAAGTAGTCATAGATATCTTCCAATATGATTTCCACATAATCATAAATGTGTCATATGATCATGTTTTTATTATATGTGTCAGATCCCCAGATCCCCAGACTCAACTATTTTGGGCCAAGCTTTTGTTCATTCAAGGCACAACGTCCACTTTCTTGTCTGCCAGCTGATTGAAGAGCTGATCTTCGATCTGTGCGTTGGGAATCAGATTCACTTCACGCCTGGAGCCATCCTGTGGCAATGGATGGCACACATGTAAAAATGCATAGATATAATGTATAGATATTATTACCCTCCAGTAAATTAACATAGACCCTGGTAGATAGGGGTTGGAAGATTAGTTTCCTCTAAAAATTGGTGATTTTGAGGGTCTATGTTAATTTACCAGAGGGTAAAATATATGGACATTATGAATAGAGATAGATCATTTGATGATTAACCATCAAATTCAGAAGTATGCCCCTTTTTTCGACAAAGCCACATGTTAAATGAAGATAACGTGGGATGCATTAGCTCTGGCCATTCCCCAAGATGGGTTAATCTCATATAACTCTTGAATACTTTAGACCATGGCATGTATTTGTACTGTATGTATACACGTATAGATATACAATGATATACAAATAATATGATACAGTATGTGTATGTGTATAATTATATATACACACACACGTAGATACATAGATATATAGCATCTTATGTTAGTCCTTATTCTTGCCGATAAAGTTCGACACCTCTATGTTTTTGCTGGTTACCCCACCCATATGTGGGTTTGCGAACAAAAACAAGGCTGTAAAAAAAATCGCCATCCAGTGGTGTGGAAAAATATGTTCCCCAGCATGTCTATAAAGTATGTGTATGTATATATATATATATATATGTATTTCTGGACAGATCGGCCAGGCTTCCCAAAAACCATCTTTTGCTCGCCTGATGATGATTTGATGAACAGTACCAGGAATAAAAAACTAGTAAAATGGTATCTAGGCCATAAATGGTGCTCCATTTTTTCAGGTATTTCACCAAAGTCAACAGTGAACTGTCCATGGTTCCAATGATCCCAGGACCTCAAGGAGGTTTGCTGATTCCGAAACCCAGAAACCCGGCGACTGAATACCTTGGCGACGTATTCATGAAATACTGTTCCATTTGATGTTGCTACATCTTTGATGCCTAAGACTTGTTTTTGTTTTACATATCTTACATATTTGGCAGCTAGATTCCCTATAAAAATAGTTTTTATGCACCGGGAAATTCCAGAACGGCCCAGCCCGGAAAGCCCCTTGAAACACCCCCCCGTTGTCCTTGGTGGTGTATTGGGCTGACAGCATGTCGTTCTGCACCCGAACCATCTCCACTTCGCCCTTGTTGATGGAGTCCAGGAAATCGGAGTAGTTGACCACGTCGCCGGCGTGTGCAGGCCTGAGTTTAGTGACGACCGGTACGAACTATGAAATGAGGCACTCAGATTCATGCACTATCCATGGTTTTTATTGAGTTTCATATGGGTTAAAAATATGTGTTGTATAATATGGGGTTATATGTATATATATATTATATATATATATATTATATATATATATATATATATATGTATGTATATATATATATATGTATATGTATAATATGTATATATATATATATATTACATATGTGGATTACATGTGGGTTCTAGATATGGTATATAATAGTATGTAAAAATTGGCTACAAACCAACTACTAACTGAGACGCGCGTCCAAGTAGTCAGCGGTGATATGCAGTGATAATGGTGATGATCATGGCGATGGTGAAAGTGTGGTTGGCGATGATCATGAAATATGATGAAATCCTAATGACCATGGTGATAAGGAAGTATCAACTTATCATCATGATGTTCATATCATGGTCACATTCCTCATATGGTCGAATTATCATAGTCAGAAATCATGTTTAATACGAAAATTGTCCATAGCCATGTTGAATTTCCAGAGGGTAGCATCCACTGCACCATTCTAAGAAATCCATTTCATCACCGAGCCGCTGCAAAGCCATGCTCTGCGTGAGCAACAGGGATGCCGCAATGTTCGCCATCCAGCGGAGGGGACTGTCGCTAGAAGCATCCTGGGACTGGGATTTGGGATAGAGACAGGTTTGAGTTTCACGGACCTGTTCCAGGAAAGCCTCATATCTATCCTTCAACTACACAATTCTGCACAAACCAGGAGTAGATTCAGAAAATGCCATGAAAAAATGGCTCAACCACAAGACCATCAACCTATATCAACCTATATCAACCTATATCAACCTCCAATCCTCTCGCATGTTTTCCATATGTTTCCCCCCATGGAATTTGTCCACCCCCCATCAGGGCCTTCTGTCGCAGCTCCTTGGCCAGGGCCTTCACCTCCTGTAGCCGGCCTCAAAAGGTTTGGGGAAATCGGCCAAAATGGGTTAATACCTATATATATATAATGTATATACCTATATATATAGATATAGATATAGACATAGACATAGAATGACATAGATATAGACAATAAATAGAGTTATATATGTGCATTATATGTACACACATATACACATGCACGGACCCTGAGACAGGCTTTTGAGACATGTAGCTTTTGGTATGGCAAGGCATTAACAGGTCTCAGGAGGTCCTTCGACCAGCTATTAATTATTACTCCTTCCAAGCTATGTCTTAAGGATCATTTAGGTGGTGTATGCACTCTGAAGTCAGTATGCACTCCTTTTTTGATAGTAATAGTGCAGACTTAATATGAAAAAGCTAGGGACAGTGCTTGTTTATACCAATAAAACACCAATGCTCCCTTTGGGAGACTTTCTTTACTTTTCTTTAGAGGAATGCCACCTATTGAAAGGAAAAGTATGTTTTTCAAGGAATGCGGCGCTCTTTGAATGAAGGTGTTGGTTGCACACATTGTCTCATGACAATTAGATTTGTTTCTTCCATCTTCTCAAACTAAAATACATGTTTGAAAGGCAAGTGAATTTCCTTTGAAGGAATGCTGCACCCGTTTCAAGAATGCCCTGTTTGCTGCAAGGATATTCTACAACATATGGCTTCCTTCAAGAAATAGTTTGCTTTCTGCAAGAGAATGCTAAACATGGTAGATCTTTGGGCGGGTTAGCATATACCCCCCCTCCCCCGATACCACCCCTGAGTGTTTAAGCATGTGTCAAAAACACTCTGGTTTACAGCATACTATGAAAAATGGTGGGTACCGGGGGGGGCGGGGGGGGCTATATACCATGTATATATATATATTACACATATAACTTAGCTTAAAGTATATTATTAGATGAATGTGTTTTTTGCACAATATATGAAGGTGAAAAAGATCTGCTTACGCATGATAAATTCCATGGTAATCATGTGGTTGTCATAAAATCTCTGGATTATGGCAGAACATCTGGGCTTAAAGTTAACTGCAGAACTTCATATGGGGACAATTTTAATGAATGACATCATCATTGCATCGCTGAGGTCTCAGGGCAATTTCCTCTCAAATGGAATCATAAGTATATCAAATATGATATACTGACCCCAAAAAAAATAGAAAAGTAAAATTTCACGAAAATAGTGATGAATTACTTTTCTACCCTTTTGACGGTTACTACAAGTTTTATTGTAGTTCATACATCAGATGTTCTGCAAAATTGCCCAGATTGTTACCGTAGCAGCCGTAGCAAATGATCTCAAGTTCCCAGATTTATATGGAAGCCATCCCCAAATGATCCCATGTGATCAAACTTTCCTATACTTCCCCAGAAAAATTAGCTGGATAAAAGCACCGAGCCGCCCTGATCTGGCTTTTGCAGGAGTTCCTGGACCTTTCCCACCAGCTGATGAAGTCCATTCTCCTGGAGCAACCCCTGGTTTTCAGCTTCAAAGGTGCAGAATGCCAGTGTTGGAAGCATGAAAATTGAAAATGTGCTGTCCTGAAGATGCTTCCACATCTTCCACTACGCAAAATGATCAATTTTAGGGGTGTTGGGGCCCACACAACTAGTTCATACAGAAAACATCAGCAGCTCCTCAGAGCCGTTGACCTTCACAGCCATCGCAGCTTTGTGGCTACGGTTGGCCTTACGACCTGCTAGCTCTGGCAACGATTTCAACTGAAAGCCAGGAAACCCCCTAGAAATTCTGACCATCCAAGTTCAATTCCTGCATCTTTGTTTCATGAATTCCGAGATTTCTAATTCAGTAATTTCCAATGAGTTCCCATGATTTCCAATGATTTCTCGTGATTTCCATGATGTGTTTCCCTCAACTTCTGGGACTTTCAGCCCCTCTCCAGCTTGTCATCACAGCCATGGCACGTGCTGTGGCAGCCGCAGTGGCGCCCATCGCCCCGGCCGCGGCCACGGTGGTCGCCAGCGACGCCCCGGCACCGCGCGGCGGCGCTGGCGCTGCGACGGGATGGGCTACCTGCCAGGGCTGTCGGGTGCAGTACCCCCCCAAAATTATCCCCCCAAAATAGTTGTTTCACTAAGGAAAATGGTGGTTTACTAATTGATTTACTGGATCTTATTTTACTGATTTAGATTGTGTACAGATTTACTAATTTAAAAATCCCAAAATAGTTGTTTCATGTTGTTTCACTAATTGATTACTTGGTGATTTTTCAGATTTACTCATTGAACGAATGGATCGGTGATACCCATGGCCTCGAGTTGCCTGGGCACCTCGGTCCCTGGTGTAAGGAAGGCCGGAGCAACCATCAAGGCGGCAGCTGAGGCGCCTGGGCACGGCGCGGCTGGTGGCATGGTATGCCTTGGTAATAGCCTCCAGTAATCAAACATGGAATGCTGGAAAATCTACCCTCTGGTAATTTAACATAGCTATTGAAAATTGCCCATTTATAGTGGATTTTCCCATATAAAATGGTGATTTTCCATAGCTATGTTAAATTACCAGAGGGTACCATGTAAGTAGTGTGTTATAACAATTATTCATGGAAGTTCAGATTGATTTTATTACAGTCGATTACAGTGTTGATGGTGATTTGCAGTGTTTTTCTATCTTTTCGGGGGGTTCATGGAGCATTTGCCTGGCCGTCTGCCTCCACTTTTATCCCCTAGCCTTCACCCCCCACTTTTGCTGGTGAACTCAATCAATGTTAGATATTTTATTGGTTACTACCTTCTACTAGTAATAAAGTCACATAGCTATGGAAAATCACAGCGCGCAATCATTTTTAGCCGGTAAATCATCTATAAATGAACCTATATCATGTGGCTTATAATGATCTCCAATGAGCCAGTTAGTATAACCCCCCATACATATATAGATATATGTGTAATTATGTATATTAGTATATATGCCGTTCAAATCACTAATTATGCTTAACAGCTCAATCATCAACGAGTCATTTTCGCTCGGTCACCGGAGATTCCGCGGCCTGCTACCAGCGGCACTCGATTTCCTCGCGACATTTTGCTGACCACCTCAGAAGGGGCTGGACAGAGCTGAACTTGGAGAAACTTCACCACTTTTGGGAGGTCAATCGGTCAATGTATATCAGATATACTGTATACATATTCAGAGTATAATATGTATTATATATATATATACATATACATATATATACGTTATTATTATTATTATTTATTATTATTATTATTACTATCACATTTAGATATGATATACATGATCATTAATATATATGTAATGTATGTAACATTGTGTAAGATATGCATATCAGGGATCCCCGAGCAGGGATTGGCTCTTAAACCACCCCAGTCCGCGTTGCGGATGGGGGGCCGTGAAGTCGTTGGTTTTGGCCACCAACGAAGGGCCCTGCCAGGATGAGCCTAGGGCCTAGGCTTAAATGTTTATGTAATGAGTTTCGTATACATGGCAGTGTGTCAAAACCTTGTACCCCTGGTGAACATCAAAATAGCTGGTAAATGGATGTTCATCCCACTAAAAATGGTATTAATAGGTATTGATCCATACCCACATATTCCCATTACTTTATGGAACTATTGGAACATGCTAACAGTCCAACATCCCATCCGGCCTCGGAAAATGGCCAAACATTCGCCTCCGTTCGACTCTGAGATCCAGACAGCCATGACGGATTCTCCGCGGGTCGAAAAGAGCTGTTGGGGAGCGATCGGCCGGGCAATGGGCCAAAGTTCTCCGCGCATCAGTAAACGAAGCCTGCTAAGATATGAATATGATATGCTCCTAATAATATGGACACCCAAAATGGAGGGTTTCAATACTAGAGTTACTTCACCAGGATTCTAAGGGGAGTGGTTAAAATATGTCAAAATAAGATGTGGGTGAAGGGGTGAGTCGGGGTGAGCGGAGAATCCTATGGAAATCAGCAAGGTTGGGATCAACCCACTGTCAATGCTGTCGTCCAGATCAGATTCCACAGGGATTTTATCAAGAAATGATGACAAAATCCCTCATCTTGGTGGTCTGGTACCATCCTCAGCATAAACCGCAAACCCTGCTGGTGAAAATCTGACACTTGCGGAGCCTCGCCGTTCTTTCTGGGTCTCATGCACTTAAAGCCCACCAAGAAATCCTGCGGAATTGGGGGAAGATCAGCCACAGAATGGGCATTGCTAGCATATCTTAGCCAGCAAAAATTGAAGTTTTGTCCATCAGAACCCAACTGGAATAACTGGAATGCGTGAAAACAAACATGTGTTTCCCCATCCACCCACACAAGGAATGGGGAGAAATTAGCAAAAAAAAACATCGCTCATCCACAGGATGCATGCCATGACTATTGGAATTTCAGCAACACATGAACATTAAACACTGTCGTGATTTAGAATCGAGAAACTACCCAACAAGAACAATGTGAACAATGATTTCGACCAGCAAGGCTGAAGAAGAGGGACAAGACAATGTTGTAAACCCAATGCCATACGCCTATCATTTGGGGATTATATATGGTTACCAAGTTACCACCCATAAAAAATGGTGAGATCCAGGATGGTTTATGGCCATACTCGGCCTATCGTTTTCTCAATCTGCATGCCCCGCTGTTTAGCCCAAAAATCATTGAGAAATGCCCCCGAAGTCACCCTAAAAGTCATTGAAAACCACACATGTTTCTTTTTTTATCAAAACAACACCAAAAATATCCAAAAATCAAAATCTTAAAAAAATAACTAGTTTTCTCAGAAGTTTCCCATAGTTTCATATAGTTTCCCTATGAAAACGCGCCGTTTTTCATTGCGGCTTTCCCGGTCCTCAAGGGATGCTTGTGCCAGCAGAGGCTGTCCATTGGTCGCTGCTTCAAAGGCGGCCTGAAAATGGGATCTGAGCCTGGTGACTTTACCCACGAATTCTAAAGATATGTGATAGATGTATTCTTATACGCATGTTAATGTCAATTGTGTAAACGTAAATGTGTATAGATGTATACTGTATTTATGTAAATATCTATATGTTGAAATATGTAATGTATATGTATAGATATAATATGCATGTGTATGTGTATATGTATATATGTTGTTCAAATGATATGTGTATATATATATATATATATATGTAAATGTGAATTTATACGATTCTTTCATGTATTGAGTGTGTACACGTTATTCATTTAGTTAGTTAGTTAGTTAGTTAGTTAGTTGGTTAGTTAGTTAGTTAGGAATATAGCTACAGTATTTATTTATCTATTTATTTACATGACATATGTATCATACATATGAGGCATATATATACATAATTATATACATAATATATATATATATACAATATGTCATATTATATGTATATATATATATATGAATATATATATATATACATATATACATATGAATATATATATATGATATATATATATATTTACAGACATAGTCATGGCGAGCCAAAACTGCTCGCAATTTCTGGGATCGTACACCAATCCGTGCGGAAAATCGCATGCCGGCCGCCTCATATGGGACTGCGATACATATTTCTTGAGAATAGATGATAACCCATAGGATCCATGGTGCTGGTATATATGCTAACATAATTGGGGTATATTGATGGGATCCATGTTACCATTAATATAGCAGCACCATGGATCCGTCATGGGTTCTATGCAATCAGCAGGTCTGGCCTTGATTTGCCTCTCCAGAAGCTGCCAATAGTATCTCCGCGACTTGTTGTTGACCTCACAAAGGGAATGGCCGCAAAAACCTCTTCAGAAAATCGCTTGAGTCATGCAGATTGCTGTGACTGAGAATGGGAAAATGATGATTAACCAGTGGATTTATTTGGGCACATTAATCATTTTGTAGACAAGCCCCAATCACAGCGTGGTTTTTTTTTGTGGATCCGAACAGCGCATCTTTCTTTGGATTCTTCAAATCTGCGCCGTTGCAACTGCTCCTGGCAGGATCATACTAATCCGCGGAAGTTTAGATCTTGGATTCGTTCAACTACAAAATTATGGATTGATGCAAGGAAAACATCGAAGGAAACTATGGGTTTTTGCATGTTTTTTTTTACGGTAGAATTTTCAACCATTTCTGGGACCAAGTGGTATGTCGTCGGTTGCTAGGACGGTTCACCACCGAATATCCCACGATTCAGCGATCAACCAACAAGGGGCTGACTGTGCATTGCTCACTTGGAGATTTACCCCCAATTTGTCCTCTTTCAAAGTGAAACTCCCTGTAAAACCAACTTGTTGCTGGTTAGTTAAAACATGTTAAAACATCTTAAAACCACGTGAAAAAAATCGTTTTCATTGGGTCCTTTCACCACATAAACCATCCATCTTTACCAGCTTCAAGCCACATCTCTTGAGATCAAACATGATCAAACCCGCCATTTTCCCAAGGCCAACGGTCCGCCGTTGCGCCAGGCCGTCGCTTAAGGCCGGTCCTTCATGATATGCAGCCGTTCGCGTCGGTCCAAGGCGTCGCTGTACAAGAGCTCCGAGGTTGGAATCTGCCTGGGGTGTTTTTTGATGGTCATTTGGGGATGGATCATAACTATGGAAAGATCCACCATTTTTAATGGGTAAATCCACTATAAATCACTTAAATGATGATCCATACCATTTTTAATGGGATCAATGCCATTTAAATGTTGATCCCATTAAAAACCCACCTAAACAGAGTCTGAAAAAGTATATTGTTGGAAGACTCTTTGTAACCACATTTTTGCGCAAGGTGATTTCTAGATATGGGTATGGATCAATAGCTATTAGTACCATTTTAATGGGATGAACATCCATAAATCCCAGCTATTTTGATGTGAACTACAGGGGTACAAGGTTTTGACACACTGCCATTTCAGTGGGTGTTTTTAATGTGTGGCGCTGTTGAACAGTCATTTGTAAGTTCAGGGGTTTTGTGGGCTTCTAGGGATTTTTGATCGGGGTTTTCTCAGGTGATTTTGGATGGGGACTTGCTGGGATACAGCTTTATTATCACCCCAAAAGCCACTAAGTTGGAGCGTACCATACCCCGGTGGACAAACTCATATGATTGTTGGATTCAATGTCTGCAATCCCCGAATGTTTGTTGCAATACATTGGATTTGCTTAGGGCGCTTCAAAAGAATGTATATATAATCATATATATATATAATATGGATATATATATATATATATAATATGGATATATATATATAATTATATATAAAATTATTTAACTATATGTTTTTCCTATAGTTTCCTCAGTCCTGGTGGCTTTCCCATTCAGAAAGCCATGCGATATTCGTCACCTAAAACCAGCCAGTTGTCTTCGGTCCCCAGAAAAAGCCATGCCAGCCATATATCCCATGACCAGATCCCCATGGTATGATGTTGGTTCGCAATCCAGTTATTAACTGGGGATAGAATGAGGATACAAAAACACTACTAACCAACAATTTCTGGGAATATGTCCAATTACTATTTTGTTGCTTAATGATGCTTAATGTTGGTTGCCCTCTGGTTATTTAACATATGGAAAAAGGCTCATTTATAGATTATAGATGTTATATGAATTTATTACAATGATGTCCCTACTATGCATGGTGATTTTCCATAGCTACGTTTAATCACCAGAGGATAAATCCCATGAAATACCATGAAAAATCATCATTCAATCACATGATATCCCATTAATGATGACTATTTCGTTGGTTAATGTTGGTTATATGTACATAGTGTGTCCCTCCCAGGATCCCAATGTCATGTCACCATCGATATCTGCGGATCGAAAGCCGGCCTTCTAGGCGGCGATTGCGCCCGTGGTGGGGACTGCACTTCAGCCTTTTTCGCCAGCGACGGGGTTTTATCATGGGGGAATGGCTTTCGGAAATGCCGAGAACATGGTACCCTCTGGTAATTTAGCATAGCTATTGAAAATGGCCATTTATACTTAGTTTTCCCATCAAAAATGGTGATTTTCCATAGCTATGTTAGTTTACCAGAGGGTAAATGATGAGAATCATTGGGCAGCCTTCAGCAAATGGATGATATCTGATGATATATGATACATTGTGACACCAAAAATTGATGGAGAATTCTGATCCTGTGAACCATCCCGATCCAGAACAACGCCCGTCGCCGGTCTCGGTCGCGGCCTCAGAATCTCGGTCGCGCTTCACAGCATTCTTCTTCTCCTCCTCGGCTTAGACACCGGTGGATGGTGGATGGATGGTGGATGGACGGTGGATGGAGTCGAAATTCTGGGGGAACTATGAACAACTCACTCCAGTAGTGCTGTGCCTCAAAGAAGAGTACCTTAAGAGTACCAAGTTTCGCGTGCTGAAAGATTTTGAGTTGACCACTGCAATGTTTTCAAAAGGCAAGCAAGACCATGATTTCAGGCCAATTGTATATAGCTATCTATGTGATATCCGCAATCTTCTCTCCAAATACTATGTTATGTATATATTATATCATGATGCTACTGTATACATCGTACATGCCAGTTAATTAATTACATATAGTCCTCCCATAGTCCCGCCTATACAAATCTTGTCCAGCTACAAACACTGCAATGCACATCTACGATCCAAGAATGGGAATGTCGCCTGCTGCAGTGCTGCATGGTAGAGACGTTCGAAGACGCTGCCGTCGCCACCTGCCTGGCGATTTCTGCGTGATATAACGGTGGAAATTCTTTGGTGATTTTTCACACATATTGAGGGGGAAAACCTTCGTGAGTTGTTTCAGTGAAGTATATTAAAACAATCTGGAACTGAAATTATCTGAAAGTATCTGGAAGTAAAAGCTTCTAGGGCATCCTAGGGCAACTACTTTGTGAGTCCAGCATCAAACATGAGAAAGCCAAAAGGTCGACATATCCCACTTTTCTCTCTGCCTCAGCTTGCTTTTGACTCCAGGCCTGGCCAAACGTTTGGATCCAACGGGTCATCACGTTACAATACGTGGGTTACGTACCGGGTAACGTACCGTGTATATATGTATGTGTATATATATATGATTATATATGTATATTATATGTATATTATATGTATATTATAATATTATATGTACATATTCTAGATACATATATATATATACATATACATATATTATATATACATCATATACATATATATATACATACATATACATATATATATACATCTGTATATATATATATACATAGATTACATATCATGGGTCATTTACGGGTGATATATAGATATGTACTTATAAGATATCATGAGGATATGTACAATATATCACACCCTCTCCCTCAATCAATCAGTTTGATACATTTTGAACCCTGCAGGAGCCCCCCGGGGATTTTAAGTTTGTTTTATAACATGTTATAACACCATCTAACTATTAGTGTTATATATATACTATAGTAATGCCATACTATAGGCATTACTATACATATATCCAATTATATCCACCATATATCCAACAATAGGCCCATATTTGGGAACATGGCTTTCCCCATTTATGATTTTCACCCGCCTGCGCAAAGGGGCTGATCTTTGGCTTGAGTGTCAGCTCCGCGTAGTGATCGGCCTGATATCAACCATGACCCAATGGTCCGGCTGGGTATGGTTAGCATATGCCTGGTGTACGTCTGAGTGAGGAAACCAGGCATATGCTAACCATACCCAGCTATGCTAAAAAACTGAGAACCATTGGTTAGCTAAACCTGGACCTTGTCTGTTTGTCCTGTTATGTATGGTTAGCAGGTCCACCTGTTTCAAAAACTGAGGACAAACAGACAAGGTCCAGGTTCAAAATCTTCAATCGTCGCTCAGCGTCAGATCTACCCCCAACTTGGGATGGTAGTGTCAAAGCTTGTAAACCCAGCCCGGTTTCTGGTCGGAATGGATGAATCATACATATATATATATAATTATATATATATATATATAATTATATATATATAATTATATTTATATATGTATATATTTATATATAATTATATAAATTATATAAATCATATATTATATATAATAATAATTAAATATAATTAATAATGTATATCCTTCTGGGTGTTTAATATTTACCACATAAAAAAAAAAAAAAAACTCCTAAATCAACCCCTAATCTGGGCGTAGCCATCCTAGCCTCGGTAATCAACCATGGTAATGGGAAAATCCCCCCCATTCATAGATGATGTTTCCCTTAAAACCCTCCATTTAGAGGGGATTTCCAGCTTGCCACGTTTGATTACAGAAGGGTAAACTGTAAGAAAATCCTACCCCAGTAGTTTCAGGCTCTCAAAGCTCTCCATCGTTTCAACAGCTGCGCCTCCACTTGCTTCAGTCGCTGGTTCTTCATCCGCTGATCCCAGCCTCAATGTTTTTCGGCTGCAGCTGCGATGGATAAGGGAACTTTGTAAGCGGGGGGGTCTAAAGAAGAAGGCCCAACAAAAAGGCATCAAAGGATATCAAAGGGGCAAAATAATGGTCATTGCAGCGAGCAAATAATGCAAATATTTGGCTTTGAGGCATTGATTTCTCTTGATTTCCAATCAATTTCCGGATGTACCGAAGCTAAAACCCTTTGGTTCAACAATTCTGGAGCCCCTCCAAGCTATTTTTGCACCAGACCGAGGTCTTGAGCTGGGAAGCAAACGTTGAACCCACTTCCCTTCACCTGGTGTCGGACAGCACAGCTTCGACAGCTTCGATCAAGTCTTCCATCTGACCTGGACAGCCACTCCTTGAGGCGCCTGTCATGTCAGGCCGGGAAAAAGTTCGAGGGCTTCCACGCGGCAACGTCTTTGGTTGGAAGGTGCATTCCTGTGGCCGGGCCAGCGCCAGGATGAAGCAGCTCAAAAGGATATGCAAGGGAGGAATGCACATAACTCTTACATGTGTCCATGTTCAACTGACAAACATGAACGTCGCTGTCCGACGTCCCAAACTTCAGAGCACATGGCAAATATGTCATAATAAAAACATCTGAAAACAAATAAAGAATCCTATGGTGGGAATTGGTGGGATGCCATTGTTGGGTATATCCCTATTTTAACGGGTTAAACATAGTTAAACTATATTGAATCCTATGATGGCACCAGCTCCTGAGTCTCCTTTTGCCGGAGCTCATGCAGCAGCTGGGTTCGCCTGAAGGGGCGGCCCGAGGCTAAACTGGGAAAGTGAAGCTGTAAATATGTGCAAATCACTTTGCTATGTTTTTGGGAGTTCCTCTGTACATATGGAGCCCAAAAATTGATCAACAATATCAAAATATAGAAATGTCCCAGAGGAAGAGCACCTAAAGCCAGGTGTTGTGGTTCAAAGTCAGGTTTTACCCGGTAAACCTGAAGTGTTGGACAGAATTTCAAAAACAAATTCAGTTCATGTCAGGAATGTGAAGTTTTTCAGTGTGGCAAGCAGAGAAAGACAAACTGCAAAAAAAACACCTCCCCTCCTGGCGGTCCATCGACAGCACTGAGTCTCCCGGCTTCTGAGAGGATCGTTGGACCATGGCATCATGATGCTCAGCAAGCCGACTATCCTTCCATTGCTTCCACATCTTCTGCGTCTCCTCACCTGGTGATGGAAACCCAGATTCTTTGGTAAATACCTTAAGCAAGGTTCCAATACCAGGATGCAGCCGAATCGTACCCATACACGGGCTTCCGTTTCATCCCAGTCAATTAGCGCTTCTCAGCAAACCCAAGAAAAGTACTTATCCCGTCGAAACATCACAAGCTACGGGCCCATCAGGTCCCAAATTGGTGCTCTGGGACACCGGGCTGACTGCAAGACTTTCCCTCTGTACCTGGCACAGGAAGCAACATGTCATCCACATGTTCAGATTTGGTGTTCTCCACCGCCAAATTGTACAAATGCCTTGGGGAAACATGGGAATACTCCGAGACAGATGGAGGTGGAGCACCCCAGTTTTCACAGGGAAAACTGTTCATACAAAGATGACGCATGTGTTCGCTTCAAGGCTAGCTACTTAGAGGGAGAGGGGGAGAGAGAGAGTGCCCAAGCTTCATGATTTTGGCAGTTGTCTCAAGAGAGTACCCGCCACGGTTTACATCTGCACAACAAATTCTAGACGCCGCCAATAAAGGCAGCCGGCAACACCATATCTTCATACTTGTCAGGTGCCTGGAGCGCAGAGGCACACATGATCCGAGGCGTCAAATGACGAGAGGTGGGTCGCTTTCTAAGGTCCAGTGTGACTTGGAGTGGTTTGTTTTGACCCATAGCTAGCTGGTCATGAATGGTCGCGGGTACAAACTGGACGACCAACAATGTGCAATTTCTTTCGGAAGCAGTTCTCAGAGCATCCAGTTCTTAGAGCATAAAACCAACTAAACCGGATGTTGAAAAAGGCGCTTCCATTTCTTGCTGCTTCAATCGCGTGAAAAATCTCCATTCATTTTGGGGGCCCCAAAAAGGTTGACGTTGCCTCGGGCAAAGGGTCGGATGCATCGCGGCGAGGAGAATGCTTCGCCTGGCGTCAAGCCATTGAGATCCATGGATCCACAGGCCGTTGGTGACGTGGCTTAGCTGTCTAGGAATGTTTAGGAGCTCCCACCTTGTTACTCGTTTTTAGGGGATTCCATGGAGTGCAAGCGTTGGGGTAACAGAGATATACTATACCACTAATCATGTCTAAGCAAGAAGAATAGGGATTTAGAATGATTTAGAGAGATTTCAACAAGAAACGGTGGGATTTCATTCAGTTCCGAGTTCCTCGTGTGTTGAAGGTCCAGAATGACTGGATACATCAATGTTTCCTTGGTTCTGGTATGTTCTAGTTTTAGCCCCAATTCATTGGTTAAAACCCACTCCCGATTCTTGTCGGCTACAATCCAACAATGGACATGTAACTCATGCCTTGCCATACTTCGGGCTTTGCTTTGCCTACTCCCTTCGCCATGGGGGATGGGATTGGTGAAAAATCCACGGCAGCGTGCTATCCAGTTTCCCCCAAATAAAATCAAATAAATGCCGCACTGATTACCGTTGAGTTTCATCCATAGTATGATATATATATATAACATATATATATAATATATATATAACATATATATATATATATATAATACATATATATATAAATATTATATATATACATACATATATATATATATCATATGTCACCATATCAATGGGGGTAGAGATGGCTAGAGATGGTACCCCCTTTTTTTCCAACAGCTTTTTAAAGTCTTTCGCCTTGACCTCCGGCGTGGGCAACGCTGGGCTGCTCTCATTGGGGTCCGGACAGATGGTGACCTCGCGGTCCGGTTCCATAAATGGGGGTACCCTAATAGCTGGATGGTTTATTTCATTTATGTTTCCCTAATGGATAATAGTGCTAATGGATAATTTATTATTTATCTAAATGGTGCTAATGGGGTTACCCTAATTATCCATTTATGGAACATCGCATCAAAATGGATAATTTAGGGGTACCCCCATTTTAGGAAACCTCCATATATATATATTTATAAATACATGCTCAAGGCCCCCTGCAGAACCCCCAATCATGTATTCTTTACATAGATATGCTTTGAATAGTTTTGTTTTTTTAATGAAGTAGAGGCAGCACTGTATAATGTCTTGATCAGCCATATATAATATACAATAATGAATATACCTTAATTATACCTTCAATATAGTTCTAATAAGTATCATAAATCATTTTATTGACTGGCCATGAGCATATCTTTAATAAACATTAGTAAACCTTTAATTTACCTTTAGTAACCCCTTGTGAACTAAGTCGGAACGTCATGGGTCCCAATTTTATAGAGTTAAAACGCCGGAGTACATCCCCCCCAACAGGGTCCTCTATAAAATGGGAACCCATGACACTCCTGGGGAGGGTTTACTTCTATAAAATGAAAAATATCAAGTTTGTAGAGGCCATCACTTAACCCTCGTTCAACCCCAAAACCCTTCAACCACTATAAAATTGGGCACTCTGACATTCCGTCGAGCCTATCTTGATTTTATTTTATTTTCCTAAACTTACCCAAAACTCACTATAGAACCTTAAACCTAATTAGGGTTTTCTTGACGTCATGGGTTCCAATTTTATAGTGATTATATACCCTTAAAAACAATGATTTTCTGACGTCGTGGGTTCCGATTTTATAGTGCCCTGGGTCCTTCCTTCCTTATATTTCCATTATATATTCCATTCATAACTGCTGTTAAGGGCTATAACCGTATGGATCGACCCGCAATGATCTGGACACATGGATTGGACTTCAGATTGGAATATGGCCATTTTGAAGAAACATGAAAGTCATCAAACAAGAATTCTGGCTTGAGTGATCTGCAACGCATTTAAACTTCAACGCAGTCATGTTTCCGTAAAGAACAACTATGTCAGAGATCCGTTAGCCTACATTCAAACATGATAGGATAGATTTTTTGGAATATAGATCAGTGTAAAATTTGAACAGCCTTTCCAGAAACGTGGTAAAATGGTGCCCCTATTCTCCCTGGGAACTGATAGAAACAGTGAAGAAGAGCTGGCACGGGCACTTGCTAACAGCCCTTTTGGGCCCCTTTTGGGCCACCCCAACTTAGGTGAAATGTGGTTAAATCACCATAACCATACCCATGAAAGATCATTTAATTTACCCTATTTACAGTCTGAGTTGTCTTTCAGCAACACCAAAAATCACCAAAAACGAATGGTTCAAGTTCAGGATTTTGAGTCTCCAACGATAGATCCTTTTCACACACAGATGTAGTTGGTCAAAAAAGGTATAATGTGGGTAAAACAATAATAAACCACCCATGTGGGAATGGTTTATACAACCTATTTACGGTGATTTGCGGGATGGTTTATTGTTGTTTTAACCACATTACTCCACACTTGCCGTTTGTTTGTTGGGAATAATTTATAACATTTTATAACCCATGGTCTAATCCGGACGTGCTTTGCATTCTTTTCCTCTGTCGATAGCTATCGGCATCATCGGCATCTGTGGCCCCCGAGCGTGATAATCTAACTGGGATTCGTAGACAAATTCCTCAGCAAGCGGCTACACGACTGAAGACATGAAACCACCGTGAAACTCCTTCGTAGCCAAGTAGCCTTCGAAAATCAAACATGGCAATGGGGAATCCCCTAGAAAAACATCAATGGTGGATTCTCCGTGGCCATGACCAAATGCCCAGCAACCCTGCTGGGCTATCCCAAGGCTGAAGCCCCACAAATGGCGCACTTGTAGAGAGGTCCCTTGCCCTGGACAGCCAGGTCTCAGGTTGATCTTAGTTGAGGTTCCAATTCTACCAGTTCAAAGACACATTTAGAATTGGATTGAAGCTTAGACCCATTTTCATAGCTTGCTATTAAATATTTTGCCAGCAAAAGTACATATGTGCATATATATATATATATCGTGATATATATATATATATATATCATATATATATGTATATATCATATGTATATATCATATATATATAATATTATATATATATATGTTATCATATATATATATATATCATATATATATATATATCATATATATATATCATATATATATATATCGTATATATACACAATTATAAATATATCATGTATATATATATATATAATCATATATCATATATATATATGTACACAATTGTATACATAACATATATATATAATTATATATATTATATATACACTATATAGTACTATGTTTACCCATGATGTATATACATGTATAGTACGAGTAATGCAAAAAAAAACTCAACACCACAGCGAAGTTCCTTGCCTCTGGTGCCGGCGTTGCTGGGGTAGCTGCCCTGATGTTCCCCAAGTTGAGAAGAAAACATGAGAAACTATATGGTCGCGAAATCCAGCACCACCAAAAGGATGATTGCAAACCCTATAAATAATGGGATGTTTACCACCTATCAACTGGTGCGGGATTTCTTCCATCCACAGTAGTGACTGTGTGAAGTATCCATTTTTGGGAGAGATCTCTGAGACTCGTCATTCGGGGTGCTCTACTGGTTTGGCTTCACTTCGCCAGAGAATCAAATTAAACGAAATGAGCCAATGTAATTAATAATTAGCTACCTCTGCTTCCTTCATAGATGCTCTGCAGCAGTTTCGCCCACCTTTCCGCGCTTTCTTGCATCTCTCCTGCACAGAAGTGGGGAACATATGGAAACCTCAATGCCGAAATCACTGTCACAATGACACGGCTCAAAGGCTCTCACCGGTTGCCACTTTAAGCTGATGAGAAACTGTCTCCAACAATTGGCCAAATTCCACCTTTGCACCTTCAGTGAATTTTTTTGGGTGTAGAGAATCCGCCGCCCAAAATGAAGCCACTTCGAATCTCCGAAAACCGAATGCAGAGTTACAGTCTTCGAGGTGTCCTCCCAGTTTTTCAAAGTCACCCCGAGGGGCTCCTGAGTCATCTAATCTAGCTTCCACCACTTGCACATGACGTTCTGGAGCCGCATTGAGCTCCAAGACCACCTGCCACGAAAAAGCCACCAAAAATCAACCAACACGTGGCGAAACCGTTTCCCCGCCAAAAATAGGGAATCAAGGCACAGCATGATTTAAAAAATATTCAAAAATGAGGAAAGTCGTCAATCTTTACGTTGAAAATGGTGGGCTTTCCTGCAGGACAGGTTGGATTGCAGGACGGAACTGCCAAGGTTCAGCCCTTTTGAAAGGTGGAGAAATTCTGATGCCAAAGCAGTTGGCTCGTCGAATCCAAGTCATCGGACTATGTGTCCTTGACGCTTAAAATGATGTATGAGATTTGGGGCCCCCTGTTTTTCATGATGTTCTACCCCGCATCTGCGCTTTACGTTTGAAAATCCAACGGTTCGCAACATGTTTGTGTGCGAGTGTTCTTTTCACAAAAGCTTTCTTTTTGCCTGTGTTTGAAATCATTCTGGGGTTCTGACCATGTTCATTAATGTGGGTTTGACTGAAACTTGGGATCCCAAAATCCACTGGGTAATCATTATGCTTCCCGCTTCCCATCAAAATGGCCATATGGCCATATATACTAAGGACATCTTAGGACATGTTGACACCTCAAAACATTCTCATCCATCATCCAAGATCTTAGGCCGGAACGGTTCTTGGCGACTGGTCAGAAGCAACCTGTCGACAGAGCAGGACCGAAAAACTCGGTGAAGTCCAACCCAATCCTTGACAGGTCTGGCAGGTCCCGGTGGCACCTCCACACCACTAACCATGGCAGGCATGGCAGGCACAGTGGCGCTTGCGTGCCCTCTATCAACAAATTTCTCAGTTTTTCAGTGGTTGTCAGTTGCTGGTTCTTCATCTGTTTCATGGGCCAAAACAGATCATATACATACACATAATTATATATATACATATATATATATATATCTAAATCAGATCAAAATTCCATAAGATCCAAAAAAATCTGAAAGACAAGGCTCCAGTGCTGCCTATTCTGATGGCTGATGGCGTGAATCCCGTGCTGATCTGTCAGCTGCAGGGACGACTTGCATTCACCCGGATTCAAAGGACGTGTCAAAAGAGAGGTACCTTGAAATCCCGCGGTTTGTAAAATATAACTAAAATATATTGAAATATACGGAAGCAGATGGAAATATTCGGAAATTTAATTCACTTACTGGAATTTTTTCCATTTAGTTCCATTTGTAGTTATATCATTCCCCATTACCAGTAGTACCGCACAAGGCGGTGGCGGAAGTTTCAAAAATAGGAAAACGATAGGAGAGATCGGTTGTTGTGAATCACGGGTGGCAGAGCGAATCCACTGATGGACCGAAAGGTGGTTGGAGCTGTGTTTTTTGGAGTGGTTGCAATCGTTGCAGTGGTCACCTGGTCGGTCACCTCACCCACAACTGCTGGATGTAGTGTGGTGTAGCGCAGCTGTAGTTGTAGTTGTAGTGTAGTGGAGTTGTAGTTGTGGTGTAGTGTAATTAGCGTAGTGTAGTTGCAGTTGCATTTGTGGTGGTGTAATGAATGTAGTGTAATGTAATGTAATGTGGCGTAGGGTAGTGTAGTGTAGTGTAGTGTAGTGTAGTGTAGTGTAAATGAGTGTAGTGTGGTGTGGTCTGGTGTAGTGTGGTGTAGTGTAGTGGAGTGTAGTGTAGGTGTAGTGTAGTGGAGTGGGGTGTAGTGTAGTGCGGTGTAGTGCAATGCAACTAGTGAATGTAGTGTAGTGTAATGTGGTTTAGTTGCAGTTGCAGATGCAGTTGTAGTTGTAGCTGTAGGTGTAGTGCAGTGTCATTCAGTGTAGTGTAGTGGAGTGTAGTGTAGTGTAGTGTAAGTAGTGTAGTGTAGCGTAGTGAAAATGTAGTATAGTTGTAGTTGTAGCTGTAGTTATAGTGTAGTGTAGTGGAATGTAGTGTAGTGTAGTGTAATGTAGTGTAGTGTAGTGTAGTTGAGTGGAGTGTAGTGGAGTCTAGTGGAGTGTAGTGGAATGTAGTGTAGTGAAGTGGAGTGTAGTGGAGTGGAGTGTAGTGGAATGTAGTGTAGCTGTACTGTAGTGTAATGTAGTGGAGTGTAGTGTGGTGTAGTGTAATGTAGTGTAGCGTAGTGTAGTGTAGTGGAATGTAGCGTAGTGTAATGTAATGTAGTGTAGTGTAGTGTAATGTAGTGTAGTGTAGCATAATTGAATGTAGTGTAGTGGAGTGTAGTGTAGCGTAGTGGAATGTGTGTAGGTGTAGTTGTAGTGTAGTGTAGCGTATTGGAGTGTAGTGTGGTGTAGTGGTGGTTGTAGTTGAAAATGCTACAAAACCCTCACGTTTTGCTCACTTTTGACAAGGTGCACAATCCCGTGCGCCTGCCACGCGAAACGACATCTGAACGTCCAAAAGTGGCGCGAACACGTGGTGATTTTAACATTTTGACTTCGAAATGTGCTTCGCGCCACAACGGCGTGTACTTTTTCGACATCTCAACTTCCAAAAGTGGTCCGAGCATGGTGCGCTTTGTACATTTTGACTTCGAAATGTGCTACGCGCCACAACAGCGTGCACTTTTTCGACATCTCAACTTCCAAAAGTGGTCCGAGAATGGTGTGTTTTGTGCATTTTGACTTTGAAATGTGCTCAGCGTGCACTTTTTCGACATCTCAACTTCCAAAAGTGGTCCGAACATGGTGTGTTTTGTACATTTAGACTTCGAAATGTGCTTCGCGCCAACACGGCGTGCAATTTTTCATCTCTCACCTGGCCAGATGGCTCCGCACCCGCGGCTTTAGCGAGCCTACTTTTGGACCCTCCGGAGCCACAAATCATTGGAAAAATACAGTGTTTCTCGACTTTCCTACCTTTTCGCGCACCTGAGCTTCTTTCTTCTGGCTCTTTTTCTCTGATCTTCTCTCTTCTACTCTTCTCTTCTCTCTGACTCTTCCCATCTCTGCTTTTCATCTGTCCATATTGTCGGAAGTTTGACTTCTAAACTTCCTTCGAACATTGCAAATTTGGGGGCATCTAATTTTCGGACACACCCTCGTCTTTACTCATGCGGAATCACGCAATTCTTGCCAGATCCAATTGGGAAATGCAATGCTGAAAAACATGTCTAGTTCGCTATACAGGGTGATACGAACCGGCCTAGTGCGAACTGCTGCACGCGCCAACCAGCAAAAGGGGAGTTTTGGGCACAAGTTTCTTCCGCGCGTCACTCTCGAGATTGATCCAAGGGTGAGACTTGCGTCGCTCAAAAGGAATTGTCCAGAAAAGGGAGACACCAGTACCCTAAACTATCCTAAACTAAACTTGAAATCTTAGTCATCTGAGGTTCCAATCCACAATCCATGGGATTTGGGATCTCAATGGATCTCCTATTTTCAGACCCCAACGTTGCCACATCACTCCTCTCTCAATGCGAATCGCTTTCGGATCTGAGCAAATTGCGTCCCCAGCTGGGTCGAAGATGTCGAAGGAAGGTGGAAATCCGCAGCTAAGGTCCCGGCATATTCTTCGTGAAATTGTTTCTTTGCTTCGTAGAACCTCATTGCATATGGACAAGGAAGATGATCCAAAGATATCCAAAGATCATGTCCGCTGGATGGGCCAAATGCTGGAAAGACTGATATATGGCGTATGCGTAGATCATATTCAATTTAGCAATCGATATTTGTCCGTGATTATTGGTAGATATTGGTTGGATCTGGGTGGCTAAATTCCCAGTTTTGGCCCATGCTGCTTCAAGCCTCCAAATTTTATTGGGGTAAAACACAGCAACGTTGACTCACATCTCAAACTTTGGACTGGTGACATGCCCATGCACATCAATGCTCCTGTAACATGTATCAACATTGATCCCCAAGAAATGACTCACATGTTGGTAGATATATGGTGTAAATTAATAAGATATTCTATTAGAAACCAACCATTTGGGGATATTTGGGGGATATTTATGGAACCCCCTATATACATGTTGGCGTTGGCATCTCAAGGAGCATCTGGGATTGCCAGTTCAATCTGATGGCTTCACCCCACTCGGCTTCCGAGTCCACGGCTCACGCTGCAGCGGGTCCTTTTGCCTAGGCGCATGTTGGAAGAAATCAGGGACAAGGAGGTCGGAGGGGTCAGTAAAAAGAAGTTGTATATTGTCATTATCATTATAACTATGATTATTATTTCTATTCGTTATTCTTAATCATTATCATCACTATGATTATTTATGTTGTATAATGATATCAAATAGATACACAACATATAACAGTAGAATATCATATGTATAATATTGTGTGTATATATATATATGTGTGTGTGTTCCAGAATAGAATTGAAAATGTCAGAAACCAAACACAAGCAACTGCAACGAGCTATCGGCACTTTTGCTATGCAGTTGGCTTGTGCGGCTGGGTTTCTGTCAGATGCCAAACGCGAGCCAGGTAGAGCTGGCTGAGATTGGCAGTTTCCTGGCGGCCTCTGTCTTCTTGGCCAAAACTCCAGCTATTGTTCTGGACCTACCGGAACAAAGTGTGCAGGACACCAAAGAGCAGATGCGATTCCGTGCTGTGTGTGACGAACGGATCACTTTGCCCCTGGAGGCGTTCAGGCAGCTCCCGGACATCTTTGAGTTGCTGTCCACAACTATGGGGGCGCACAGCATGGTCCAAGTCCAGGTTGCCTGGCGATGCAACTGCGAGCTCTGGTGGGTGGCGCTGGTCCCCCATGACAAGGCGGTAGAGCCGGCAACAAGGACTCCCATCCTTCAATCGTGAAGGTGCCCGTGCTCTGGTCCACCCGGATGGTCAACGTTTCCTTCTCGCGAGTCCGAATGGTCTCAGTGGAGTCCTGTCCAGCCGATGGAACAAAACCTGGCGGGGCTTTGGCGCCATGAGCTGCCACACCCCCACCAGACTTCGACTCCAACCCCAACTCCGACATCACCTTCTCCATCTCCATGAGTTGGTTTGCCAGAGTCTCCTTGCTGATGGTGGGATCACTCACAAACTCAGGTTCGATTTCGGCCGGCGCGGCCTCAGCTGTTGTCATGTCCAGCAGCATGTAGTCCTCCCCATCAGCAACATCCGTTCCCACAAGAGAAAAGGAGGCAATCGTGCCCTGCTCACTCGCCACTGGGCTCGAAGAAGCCATGGCCAGAGGGAAATTCGGAATTTTTCGAGAGCTTAATCACAAGGGGAGGACTTGAGCCAAAATGGCATAGCCATTTTGGCAACTATATCGTCAACACATTACTTGCTCTCCACAAGTTCCAAGCAAAGAAACAAATACGTGGCTCAATGCTAGGGTGCTTGTGGACCGACATAATCTGCTGTTTTCAAGCTTCAACCATCCAAAAGTGCAAGTCAATATTGCGATCTAAAGTCCATGATGTGTATTGTATTGTCCAAGTAAAGCTGCTGGAGATGTCAAGAAGCATCGAGATATTGTCAACAGAATGTGGTGAAAAAAATGAGTTTGTGAGGATGTATGTGACCAAACAAAACGGGCACAAAACATATTGATATACACAATCTAGAAACTGGGAGACAAAAACTGAAGATTTGGTCCAGTTTCTCCAACCTTTGGGGATTCTCATCTGCTTACAATCATCCAAATCTGGACTCAAATTTGCACTTCCATGCATCTGGAACAACTTGCAAGGCTGGTCGAGAGTTCCAAGCCACTTCAAATACAGCCGGGAACAACCGCACGATGTGAAAATATGTGGAATAATTCGGGATGGAACATTTTTTAAAAAAATAACAATATTACAAAATCCTTGAAACCACCTACCAGTACAACTCTGAAATTCGCCGGAGTTCACATTTTCCCAGATCTTCAATCCGTGTGCGACCGGGAACCCGACAGGTGAAAGAGTCGCTCGTCAATCCGCGCGAATTTCATGGCATCCTCCTGGGTGATCCTGTCGATTCTGAACACGATTGGTTTCGGAGGTGGTTACCAGGTTTATGCGTATGTCTAGTATGCCTGTATAGGTGTGTATATATATATATAGTATGGATACAGGGATACATCAATGTATATGTATATGTATGTGTATGTGTATGTATATATATATATATCGTATATATACACGGATATATATATTATATATACACATGATTCTACAGGTGTATGTATACTATCGCTATTGACTTTTGTCCGTGTGACGCAAATCGTGACGCAAATCCCGAAAAATCGTTGGTCCCCACCTCCCTTTATCCAGCATACGTTGCCGGCCCAGCTCATAGAAAACCTCAGCCGAGTTGCGACCTCTGGGAGGTGAGTGATGTTCAATGGCCATGTTAAATCACCAGAGGGGAATCATGGTGATAACATGTGATAACCCTCATAAGTTATGATATAGCATGATTCATAACCCCCCAAAAATACTATTAGTCACACGTCAGTGCCAGTTACACATCGCAGTCACGGGTCCCCCTGCGCGCAGCTGATCATGTGCGGCATTGATCCTGAGATGGGTGGATAAACATCCAAGGGTGCCCAGTGATCCAATGTCTATCCATAGAATCTATTCCGGAATAGAAGGAACAGGGAACCCTAGTCAATAATTCTAGCATATTCTAGCTGTTAGGAAAATTGAGTTCTATCTACTTGAAAAACCACAACAAGCAGAGCTATAAGCTTTAAGCCACTGGACGGTCACCCAGCTGCCAAGCGTCTGTTGAAGCATGGCCACCCTCCTCCTCTTGGCCTGTTGAACCATCAGCTGATCAAATCAGCCCGCCATCCAATCCAAAGGCTTCTCCCATCAAAACAGACCATCATCTAGTATCCACTACAGCAAATGTTTCTCATCTTCTCCAAAGAGTAGAGTATCAACCAGATATCACTAGAGATGGAGGTGTCCTAAAATGGTGGTACCACCAAATTGATGGTTTATTTCATGGAAAATCCTATTCAAATGGGTGATTTGGGGGTACCCACATTTTAGGAAACCTCCATATGACTAGATCATACAGGAGGGCACCTTGGTGAAACGTCGTTGCCAGCAGCCCTCCTCTCCTGGGTCACAGCGACAAAAATACAGTGGTGATGGACCCCCATCCCAAATCTCAACAATCGGATGCTGATGCAAAAATCTATATATCTAGGTGGTCTATCTATGTATTATGTATGTATGTATATTTGTATATGTGTGCATATATAAATATGTATTTGTATGTAAACGTATGTGCATGTGCTTATCTACGTATATCCTATGTATATCTAAATATGTATATCTAATATCGATGTGTATCTATGTAAATCCTATGCATATCTATATATGCATATCTATATATGCATATCTAATATCCATGTATATCTATGTGTATCAATATATGTATATCTATATATGTAGGTCTATATATGCATATCTAGATATGTATACCTAATATCTATGTGTATCTATGTATATCTAACATCTATGTATATCTATGTATAT
>Ga0126342_10002806_pt1 | contig 27839 bp, 23 predicted proteins | sample Cyp1metagenome_FD_92528 | JGI IMG/M metagenome (GOLD analysis project Ga0126342, IMG submission 92528) | Coral microbial communities from Lord Howe Island, Old Settlement Bay, Australia - Cyphastrea 1 metagenome | ecosystem: Host-associated > Invertebrates > Cnidaria > Coral ... | reverse complement strand
TAATGCCAACACCGGATTAATAACCCCCCCCCAGAAGGTAGGGGGGTACCTTCTGGCTAGTTTTCTTGACGACCCCTTAATAATAAGCAACTCTGAACCATAAAACTTTGGATATGGCTTACGCCAATTAGATCTTAATAGAATTCCATTGGATTTGTTAAAATTTCATGGATCAGAAAGGTGGTTGATTAATCAGGCAAACCCTGGTTATTATTAATGGTGGACATGGGCTCATGGGGGGTACCCTTTGGGAGCTATCCAAACTGATGATTTTTATAAAGATTTTAATTAGAAATCGATCGTTTGGGGAATAGTTGTTTTTTGAAATTTTCAATGATCAACTTAAACCTTAAGTATAACAATGATGATTAAAAAAAGGTAAAAAACACTTGGAAATAAATAGATTTGGAAATAAAAATTGTTGGATAAAAACATTGATTTCAGAATTGGTGGTTGATTAATCGGGGGTAGGCCAAACAAAGTGTTTATTAATCTGAGGGGACCACCTGTTTTTAAATTACCTTTTTTTTTTGCAGTTGCTGTTGATTAATCGGGGGGGCATTATTAATCCTCACTTGGCATTAGCTGATTTTCCAGCAAACCCTAATGATTACCAGAAGGTAACACATGACTTTCGAGATATGGGTAGTCGAAAGCATTCGAAGTCCGTTAAGTGAATCAAAAACGCGGCTACAGAACCCGTTTACGATTATGTTTCGCATGTGATGGATAAATCTCCGGGAAACTATCTATATATCCATGATGATGGTAACCCGGACCATATTTTCCCATCTTGCTACCAACAATTCCCGTAAGATGATTCTTGTTTTGACCAATCCCCATTACATCTTTGGTATGGAACAAGTCGCAAGTCATTTTCCCCATTACAACGACTCACACCTTGAAGCTAAATCATTTTTGGACAGACCCAAATCATATCCCATAGGATCCATGTATGGTATATATGCTAACATTTGGGGTATATTGATGGGATCCATGTTACCATATATGGCAGCACCATGGATCCTATGGGTATTGGTGGCGATCCCAATATATCCCCATGATATCCCTGGATTGCTTGACATTCCCATTGCCGTTAGTAACATCCCCATCTCAAGCCCCGGAAGTTGTTGAAGGGACTACAGGAAGCCGCGATCTTCGGAATGAAAAACCACGTTATTTGTAGATGTTCCCTTAAATCAGTCCATTTACCCATAGGATCCATGGTGCTGCTATATATGGTAACATGGATCCCATCAATATACACGAGTCATGTTAGCATATATACCATACATGGATCCTATGGGATTGAATCCTCCACTGTTGACCTCTTTTTCGTCAAGAGCAATTGCAGATGATGCCCCCCCGTTGCGGTGATGACGTCACTGTGACAGGCATGTTCAATCGTTCTATTTTTCTGTGGGACTATCAGTGTGGGCAACAGATGCGCAAATTAGACTCTTGGATTTAACTAATTTAACTGAGTTTGTTTTTTTTTAATCTGTTCGTGTACATTGTGCATGTTTATTCTTTCCCTATGTGTGCCACAACTCTGCCACAACTTGGATGTTGCAGCCAATTTGGGGGATGGTCATCTCCCGTAATATCCCTATACCATCCACGTGAACAAATTGGGAAATCTACTTTTCAAGGATCCTGCTTAGTGACCGGTTGAATTTTCAGGTACGAGGTGAGGCCTCCATTTAGGAGAGCTAACTTGAGCTAACATAACTTGGTGAAGTGTTACTGTATATAGTTCACGGGTTGATAAACCTACTTACAACTGGGGTGGGACCTCACCTTATAGAAATTGATTTATAGCATTGAAGTTTGCTGGAATTATATCCCAGGTTTTACTGTACCCCCCATAAAAGTGATTGGCAAGTATACTCCCCATATCACTTAATTCTGAATGATTTTGATGGCGAGACTCGATTTTTTGAAGGATGAAACCGTGGAACTCCAAAAGATTTGATGGTCCATCCCCTTATCAACCCCAATAAAGTGGTTTGTGAGGGGCGCTCCTATGTTTGTTGGTTCACATTCATATCATCCCAATAATTGCTGGTGTATATCCTTGTTGGTTTTATATCATCCCAATAATTGTTGGTTTTATATCATCCCAATAATTGTTGGTTCATATTCATATCATCCTCTTTGTTGTTGGTTAAGGACTACAAGGAGGGGAGCCTTGATCAGACCGAAGCTTGCGTTTCCCATTCTGGCGCATACATTGCACTGTGGTCCTATGACAAGGCCTTGGCGGAAACAACCAAACAATGCCTCACTGAGCGGATATAACCAACAGAAAGGGGATTGGAACCAAAAAGACTGGGACTTCAGCAACAAGAATGGGGTATGCCCCTTTTCTATACCATGTCCCCATACCAGAATAGGTTAACTACTGGTATGTGTGTCTTACATGTGCACGGAGGTATCATTTCATACATTGTGAAAAACAAAAACAGATATGTACTGTATGGTTTTTTACGGGATATACATATATGGAGGTTTCCTAAAATGGGGCTACCCCAAAACCATGGGTTTCAATACACAAGTTGTCTAATTTGGGATGATTTTGGGTACCCCTATTTTAGGACCCCTCCCCATATCAAAATACATTTGGGTAAACTACCCATATTGAGAGATGGGCATCAACCTATCAAGAGGGATTTGTATGGATTTGTGCTATCAGTGAAAGCTTTCGACCATATCACCCAGATTAGCCAAGTCACCCCAAACAAGTTGGTTTGTGATGCCATCGAGCTAGAGATATCTCTAGCCGATGCCCTACTTAGTCTATGTATAAACCAACTTAGCTAACTAGGTGGCACCACCAGTGATAAAGATTAGCCATTGCAAATCAGCTATAAATCCCATCAAAAAATATCATTTTTTTTCATTTCTCACCCTATTTTCCTATGGTTTTTCAGCAACAATGTGTGTCAGGTGCTTGAGATCTTCCGCCAAAACGGAGATCCTTAGCTGCGCGCCGTTTTTCACCCTGGGGACTTGGATCATCCCACTACCTGGTGAATAACACCAGTGAGTCCTCGATTTCTGGGGTTATCCCATAATATCCCATATATAATTAATTGGGTTATAAGTCATAATAAACCAGTAAACATATTTTTCACGGCATATAACATCATATAAGCCAGTTTGTTAGTCATAGCATGTTATAACTATGGTCCTTAACCAGTTCCTAAAAGTTCATCTACCTGGATTTTTCTTGGCAAATCTCAGGATTCTGCAGCACATTGGCCGAAGAGCTTTGATTTTCACGTGCTAAATATGTGGCTGAGCTGCACCCGAAGCCGGGGAACACCAGCTTTGGAAGGCAAATCATAAAAAAAAACAACGCACTTTGCTGGTGACTGGCAATATACAATTATAATCTATATATATATATAAATACATACACTTTACTATATCCTTTATTTTATATATATATATATATCTATTATATTTACTATCATATATTATATATACCTATTGTGTAGCATAGATATTTAACTTGATTTAAATTGTAGTATATGTATATTATAAAATGTTGATATCAAAATGCATAATAATTTCTATTCTAATCTTTAAACCTACATCATATATATATATATATAAATATGTATATATATACACATGCCCAGGTATTTTACAGTCTCAGATCCACAGTATTTTTCTATGCCTATACACACACACTCTACTTAATATGCAGAGAGGGTGACAACTGTGTGTTTGACACTGGCACATGGGTTGTTCAGACCAGGCAGATCAAATTATCCGCCATGAACCCGTTGCAGCGTTTTGGCACGTGATAAAATTTGAAACTGTCAGGTGACAGCCAGGTATATCCCATTACATCTCCACCTTGTCCTCATTAAAAGCATTTTTCTGTCAAGCCATTTTGACACGACCCAACGCCGTTTCCCAGGGCATTCTCACCGGATGAGACGGAAATTTTGGTGCAGTACCGGGAAAGTCCTCTGAAGCCCCGCATCATCCGCATCGGAAGGGACAGAGACAGTCACGCCTTGGCATGGAAGGGGCATGGTTAAGGGCATCATGGTGGGGCATCCAATGGCATGGGCCAATGGGATGAATGGCCACACCCCAGATACCATTTTTTCACAATGGCACAGATGTTATCATTTGATGTCATCATTTTTTCCCTCAGATTTGTGGTTTGGATGATGCAAAAAATTTACAGGAAACCCTATATTTGAGGGTAAATACCGTGGTTTCCTGTACTCTATATGTTCTCAAAAAAACATATTGAGATAACGTCTTCTTGAACTGCAAAATCCGAACAGCAAACATCTTCAAAATGTCTTTCGCTGTGGTGTATGATTCATTTGTGTACTTATCTAAAAAACAAGGAGCCTTCCAACAGTATATGTGGCCAGTCACTTTTGGTCCCAAATAAATGCTAAAAAAACTTCTGCTACTGCTGCTGCTGAAGCTATGTGACTTTTTGTTCTGCAGCTTTGTTAAGTCTAGTGGGCCCCTTGAAAACCAGTTTCAGGCATTGCCACAAACAAAAAGTTGATGAAAATCTATTCCGACGCCTCTGAAGTCTTGATGTCAGCACCACATCACCTATCTTCACATTAATCTTTGTCCCTGCTCTGTTCATGTTAAACAGTGGCCTGACAACGACCTCAAGGGAAACACCGCTTGTTCCAAAACCCTAGGGAAGGTCCATCTGTCGATGAAATGATATCATGATATCCCCTATAGCAGCTAGGCTGAAACAAGTAGAGGTGGCCAGGACATGCCAGGACGATAACGAAACTGCGCGATGAACTGGCTATGGAGAATTCCGAGTAAGCATTCATACGCCTAAGCTGCAAGAACACAAACAAATTAGGGCATTAGATTAAAACCTGCAAAATGTGTGTGTGTGTGCGCGTGTGTGCGGGGATACCATTCACAAAAGTTGTGAGTGAACCACAGTTTAAAACATGGTTCCTGCAATTCCTCTTCGTATCGTCGTCGTCATCATCATCATCATCATCATCATCAGCAGCATCACCATCACCATCATCATCACCATCACCATCACCATCACCATCACCATCATCATCATCATCATCATCCTCGTCGAAATTATTGTCGTTGTCATCATGATTAACAACTTGGGGCGGGTGGGTCAATACTTATGATCCTTGTGGGAACACTTTCATAGAATATATGATGTACTTCTATTGGGCCCTACTATGTTGGTGTGAACACCAGGGTACCGGGGTTAAATGCCTTCCCATCCGCGGCAATATATCCCCCCAATGGCCGTTTCAATGAGGAAGCATGATGATGAAGCAGTGCGTGGATTCTATCTAGAGGTACGCTATATACTGGTATATCATATCGTATCAGAACGAAACTCATTTCATAAATTATATCGGTTGTTCTGATAGGATTGCTTGTCTTCAGTTAATTGTCATAATATATATCACATCTTATCCGTTTCATAAATAATAGCTGGCGTGACAAGATCATTGGCCCTCAATTAAGTACACACATGTACCTTGGCTTGTCGTAATGACAGTAGTTTCAGAAATGTCAGCTATGTGTTGTACTCAGAATACTTGACTTTAATTGATTGTAATGAAATCTTTGCAAGGGGGACCAGCCTCGTATCACCAAAGGTTTCGGGATTGTGAAGTGTATCAAATTAGCCAGATTCATCAGCAATGGGTGGCTTGGGTTGCTGGGTCCTCCGAGTTGTCGGTCATGGATTATGGGTCCTTCATCCTAGTTCTTGATCACCAAAACGAGTTCCTTTGTTGCAGGTTGCTGAATGGACCATTAGACCATGTTGTACCATGTCATAACTCAGCCACACTACCAACGTTTGAATCAGGTCATGAGACTATTGCAGTGGTGAACGTGAACACCGATGCTCCCACGTATTTATTCACATCAGTGGCCAAGATTTGCTGCGACTCTTTTTGGTTTTCCATTGGCAAATCCATATTTTTTATTTGCGGACTCGAAGTTGGGAACATGTTGTTTTTATGACACCCTTAGGCAACTCGAAGTCACCAAATACTTCAGGTTGGTGAAATATCATATGTTTACCCTCCAGTAATCAAACGTGGCAACTGGAACTCCCCATCTACCTTTAATGATCTTCCCATTTCAAGACCTCCGTTTTGGGCGGAATTTTCCAGCCAGCCACCGTATACCGCTGACGGCATCGGAGGGCGCAGTAAAAATCTCAGGTGGGCTACACCGCGGACGGCCAAAGCTTCGTTTTGCTCCAAGCCTCGGGCGCGATGATACGCTTCAAGCGCAACACCTTGGAAGAAAAGCTGCCACGTACAGAGAAGCCACCGAAGGGGGTGGATGTGATGTGTTCCGGGATTTGTCCGGACTGGTGGAGTCAAAATTAGGGTGGAGTGGAACGGGTTTAAACTATATACAATGGCTATTATAATCAACTTATTGATAGATCATTAATGGCTGCTAATGGTTTTTAATGGCTATATTAGAATAGATCATTGAAACAACAAACTGTTTTTTTGTTGACAGTTTGGGACCTACCAATGGCAGGGTTACATATTGTTGTGCTCCTGACCAGGATTACAATATTTATTTTCGTTGCGACAGAGATGGGGTGGTGGAATTGACTGATTTGGAGTCTGGAAATTTGCTGATGTCGTCAGCAAGGGGCTTCGGTGATGGCGGGTATGGACCAAGAGTTTAGCCCGGTTGGAAGAACCTCGCGCATGCCTCGGATGGGCCACACATTCAACGGCTCTCTGCCCGCAATCATGGCATTCCAGGCATTCCATGGATGAATGGACAACATGAATGGAAACGGGGGAGATGCAGTACATGGATGGCAAGAAGCAAACAGCGCTGGGTACGACTGTGGTGATGCTTGAGACCATCTATCGATGATTGGTTCGAGAAAAGGTAGCAACGATGGCGAGAAGTGCTATTGTTGGGATCACGACCAGTTCAGTTTGATGTTCGGAAAGTGGGCCACTTGGGTATGGGTCAAGGGACTTCAATCCCGACAAAGTCGAAGATTGGCTGGTCCAGACACTCAACCATTCCTTTCTGGTTGGTGGTTTGGATTTTTTTCATTTTTCCATATATTGGGAATAATCATCCCAACTGACTTTTATATTTTTCAGAGGGGGGGTTGAAATTCTAAGGGGCACTCAATGATTTGAGCCATACAGTAGCCACATTTCGAGTTGCTATCTGCATTTGGAGTCATGGGATCACTATGAGATTTGGGGTCTTGCAAGGAGCTCCCTTCAAACCATAAGTTGGTAAACATAGCTGATGGATATACGAGGTGATGGGTACATAAATTCACGACTGAGGGGAGACTCTTCTTACAATAAAATTGTGTGTTTTCAGCCAGCTACATTGGCCAGGAATCAGCAATCTGTGGCTTAGATAACCAAACAGCCAAGGCATCAAGGCACACAGGTAGAAGGACTCAGTACTCGTATGAGCCAAAATCCAATCCCATGTTAGGCACTCTGACCCACATCCATCCTGCACCATCTTTTTGATGATTTCTGTTGGTCGACGCCCCGACACACATTCTGGGTAAGTTTGTGCTTGAATTTGCTTCACTTTGTGCTTTGCAAGTACGAATCCCAAAGTCACATTTACACACATCCATGACCCTCTCAAGTGGGTTTGTCAAGAAAAATGGGTACCCAAAAAATGATTGTTATAGAATGTTATATAATTCCTGATAATCCTCCGATCAGGATTGCCCTGTGTTGGGTATATTTTATTTCCAGACAAACCCACATTATCTTTGACCTTTTTGGATGAGGGATGAGCTTAATGTGGAACGGAGATGGTTGATGCACCACCAGTTGGGCACTATTTTAGTAGCAGTTGGCATGTTTGTTCTGTGCAACAAGCGTGTTATTGTCAGGAAGCACCGCTACTTTTGAGTTAGAGCTATAGTCCTTCGGGCTACAACATCAACGATGTTCATTGTAGTTTCAGCAAAGGGTGTTCTGGTTCAACTGTATCGTCGTTCATCAGCTCATCCATGGATTTTGCTGCGACATCTGAGAGTTGAGATAAGTGTTCTCCAACCATATCAGTCTTCAGCAGCACCTAGTAGGGGGACGTTCAACTAATTCTACTAGCAGGCTATCTACGGTGATCATTATGGAGTACATGCATCCAAATGCTATGTTTTGGGGCCCAGAAACAGAGTAAATAGATGTAAATAGCAATGGAATGGATACACGTAATATGACGTATGTATGTTATTTTTGGATTTAACAACATCTATTTTGGGAAGTCTGAGCAAAGCCCATTTATTTAATGTTTCAGCCTCTATTCACAGTATTGATGTGCCCTGGCTTTATGAGATGGATTCCTTGAATCTCAATCCATGACAGATTCAGTTCAACTCGGTCGAAAGCTGCTCAGTTCGGCTCATGATCTCTTGATCACTCCATTCAAACCTGTTGAAGCTTAAACTGACACTGATAGACCATCACAATTTTATGTGTGTTTCAAGCCCTCAAATTTGGTACAGCATCCAACAATCCCCTGGTGTTTCCTGTTTAGCACAAAATCCCCAAACACACCAGGTATGTACTCATTTCAAGCCTAGTCTAACTCTCGCACAGCTCCCGATGGTTGTTTTCACCCCATCACATCCCCCGAAAAGCATTGAATCCTGTCTTTGGCCCTTAACAGATCTTAACAGGTGTAAATCCTAAGGTTATACATCACTTAGATAGACTTAAATAGGGTTTTCTGAGCCAGTTCTAACTGTTCAGGGCAATAACTGCGATAGTCATCAGAATGCCATACTTGGAAGTTCGTTACTAACCATACTTGTATAATATATATATATATATTTATACTGGTTGGTGGTTTGGAACATTTTTTGTTTTGCCCAATAGTCGGGATGATGATCCAATCTGACTTTGATATTTTTCAGGGGGGTTGAAACCACCAACCAGTATATATATATATGCATACATAAATAGATCCCAGCAAAGTTGGGGGTGTTAGTTCACCATGGTTATAACTATCCCATGAATATTCCAGTATCTCCCCATGACCACCATGATTGTTGGTGATATTCCCATTTAAATCATAATGAAATCAACATTTTCCGGTGATAAAATGGAAGCTAAATCCCCTTTAAACCAAACCCTAAAGCCATGAATGTTCGATAAATCCCGCTTCAAAGCCCATGAAATCCCATTAAATCACCATCAAATCATCATAAAACCAATCCCACCTGCACCGTGCCATGGCCTGCCTTCGCGTCACGGTGCGTCAGCCCAGCGGCGCCAGCTTCGAAGTGGACCTTGTAAAAAGCGGCAGCGGCACGCTGCAGCGATTGAAAGCGCAAATTGCGACCAGGAGCTCTGGAGCTAGGATTTTACAAGAGATTTTACCATGAACCATAGCCCATAGGATCCATGGTGCTGCTATATATGGTAACATGGATCCCATCAATATACCCCAGTCATGTTAGCATATATACCGTACATGGATCCTATGGGTAGGGGATTTTACCATGGATTTTACTATGACACTGGATTTGACTGCATATTTTGCCATCAAAACTGAGGATATTTAATAATCACGATATATCATGATATATTCATTATTTCATGATAACCCAGGATTGATAATGGCTTGACAAATAGCAACAATCCAATTTTTGGATGCAATTGTTTGCTCAGTAGCTGGTAAACACATGCAACAGCCACACTTACTATTTCCTTATATACCAACCATACCATACCTTAAGTGATTGATGTTGTTTTCGTTCAAGTCATTTGCGCGTATTGTGTGACACTGTACATGCATACTTGAATGCACACACATAGAGAATCATACAGACATATATTTTCAATCATAGACACACATGTATATATATATATATATAGATATAGATATACTGTTTGAGATTTGCAATTGATTTATTGCAGCAGCCGTGCACTTCTACCAATACGGGATGCATTTTTTTCGCTGCTTGCGCACAATAATATGCAAAGAGCTACCAAGCACAGCTGCATGCCAGGGCTGGGCTGCAACCGCCCAGTTTGCTTCTGTCTCAGGCATTGCTAGAGAAACCGTTGCAGAAAATTGGCAGAGCTGATGGCAGGTGACCTGAGCAAAGCATGAGCGCAGCTATTTGCTGCTGTTTACGTTTTCTCGCGTCAACCAGACAAATGCTAGCTGCTATTCCCCGTGGTGAAAACTCGTTTTCCTTTGCTTTGGAATCTCTTGCCGGTCGCCATTTGAGAGCCACCGCTACAGGGTGCATTTTGAGCTGGCGGTTTCACCCTTGGTTCACCCAAGCTGCGGGGCTCGTGCACCCTTTCATGAGGCTCTTCCACACGCTCAGGTGTCTGGCAATGCCTCAGAACATGCATGCTACACCGCATGATCTATGCCCTTGCGCTGTTGCTGTTGCATGACAGCCTCGTATGCGCATGCTTTTGCTGAGAGGTGCCTTGCCTGCAATGCCAAGTTTGCTACCGTGGCTTTTTACAGGACCTCTGCCCAACCATCCAAATTCTGCCACATGAATGCTTCTTCACTTTGGCGCCATGCAGCTGTTGAATGGCACAATACATGCTAAGTGTAACGGCCGTGACATCAGCAGCCTGTATGCTTGCTTGCCTACACTCACAGTGTATATGTATATACACATAGACATGTACATACGTATATATAATTATATATATATATATTATAAATAATGTACATACAATTACATATACATGCACAGTAATTATTTTAATTATCAACATACTCAACTGTATACATACGTATGTACGACGCCCGACTCATTCCCATACCCGGGTAGGCCAAACAGAGCTTAGTGTTGCGCAGGACCAAGATAGCCACCGCCCGACAAAAACTGTTGGTGGGGCATGAGTTGCTGTCAGAACAGAAACTCGGAATGGAACCAGCCTCTTTTTGATGGAATATATACCCTCTGGTTATTTCACATAGCCATGGGAAATGGCCCATAGAAATAGATGGTTTACCCATCAAAAATTGTGATTTTTCCCATGGCGATGTTAAATAACCAGAGGGTAAATGAGGTTAAACCAACATTTTTATGTGGATTCAACTGAACCGACAACAGTGGCTTGGTGAATTGAATCGAGCTGACACAAAATCCGAATGGGGTGAGTTAGTTTTAAACGTCTTTTGGGAGGGATCCCCCAAACAATGGGTGGATTTGGGGTTTGGAGATGACTCTAATCGTTCTGGATCGTTGATGCTAAAATCTTGGGCTCGAAAGTATCAAGCCCCCATTCAATGGATTCAATGGGTGGTTCTAGATGCTAAACAAACCCAGTACTGTAGTTGTGGGGGTATGGGGCCCTTCTGACTTAGCCCATGCCCGATTTTTTTGATGGGAAAATGGGGGGGGATTTGGCAACAAACATGGGGTTCAACAAGCGCAACTATAGTTTGGTGACATTTTAGATCATTTTAGTGGAGCAGTGGATGTTACCAGCGGTATGAAGCAACACAAACAAAGCAAAATTCAATGGAGGTACTGTACCATATAAGGCCATATTTTGTGGGGATATTCCCTTACATAGGCCTTATATAGGCCTTATATATGGTAGGTACCTCCAATTTACGTTCCTGAAATGGCCATTGAAAAATGGAGGTTTAACATGATTCAACTGATCAATAAAATCATGCCACACATCCCAATGGGTTCATGGCATGTTTCACGGAAAGTCTGAAGGCCTGTCCAGCTGTCCAAGCACCGTAGAGTTTTTGACCCATTGAAAGTGGCCAAGTGGTACATTTACAGTCAATTGTTTCATGATGTTTTATGGATTTGTTTGGATGAATCCTATATGGGCCCTTTTTGTTGAGGATATTCAGCATTGCTTGGTGGTAGTTTGCAGCATACCGGTCATATTTTGGTGAGATATGCTTGATATGAACGGGGAATTTTCTGTGTACAGACGATTAGCCAGGTAGCCATGAAAATCCGCGAGGGTTTATGAAGTTTATGCAACAGTAATGTAGGGATCAATTGGGTCAATCAGAAAACAACTGGGCATATGTGTTTGTCCGTTATTATCATATGTTAATTACTGAGCTTCATGATTCACACGGATGATGGTTTTCAAAGATTTTGAATGGTTTTTACCAACAAATGTTGGCATCCAAGACCGATGTTGAGTCAAAATTTTGAATATAGGGATATGTGTTTGAGTCAAAATTTTGTGACCCCCTACGTGGATGGTTAATAAGCGACAAGACAAGAATCCGTTAGTCAATTTGGCCAGTGTGGCCTTTTTTTTTTGATCAATACTAATTAACAAGTTTGGAAAGGATGTGGGAATGCGGCAGCAAACCTCAACTTTGGATGATTCATATTGAAGATCACCATTTTTAATGGGTAAATCCACTATTTCTATGGCCATCATTTAGAAAATTGCCGGTTGATGCAACTGCCTGCGGTGCCTTCAAGAAGGTTGGGGGGATCAACCGACAAGACTGTGAATCCAGGAAATATGGTCAACTGATGCCCTCAGTATTGGCGAACATACACACACACTTGCATATATTAATATATATATATAATGCAGTATACTGTAATAATATATTTAATATGTTTAAATGTATATAATCTGTATAGTACATGTGTAGAATCTTGTGATTGGGACCAAGAGTCTGGCCTAGCAAGGATGCTGGAAGCAGAGACCGAAGGACTGGAGGTTCTGCTGATTTCCTGTCGATCCTGCAGCCTTGTGTCGCCAATATATGCAGCTCCCGCTGTGTGGGATGCGGAAGCCAAGACCTTGCTAAAGCCGGCTGTGGTGCAGGATGGGCTACTTTTTCAGCACACCTGCGATGCAATGTATTTGGATGACGGTGACTGGATCTGGACAAATTCCGATGGATTTTCCATATCCCAGTCATATCTCAATGATATCCCTGTAAATCCCCGGACAAAAATACGTTATCCATTAGTTGGATGACTTCGGCGGAGGATGTCCCGTTTTTTCTAACCATGAGCTATGGCGAGGTCGTGGCTGGCGTCGCTATAGTTTACCCTTCTCCTGGAGGGATTTTTGTAGCCATACAGATCTTTATGTTTCGCCTCAATTTGATAGGCAAACCCCAGATTTCTACCACGAAAAGTTTTCAACTTCAGCCAACTTAGCCGGGTAATTCAGCACAGGCATGGAACATGGTCATGTTTTATGCTTAAGTGACGTGTTAATTATAAATGGATTGTGTTACACAACCATACGTTAAATTACCAGAGGGTAACTGCCAAACCATATAGGAGGTAAAACTATTGGGGACTATTGTCATCTATCAGGTGAAATCCTCTTATAAAGAAACAGGATTAATACATAGATTAACTATATGAAATGACCGATATATTCCATTAAATCTCACTATTTTCCCATCATCAACCATGATTTCCATTACTAACCGCTCTCAACCACTAGTTAACCAACCACTAGTAACCAACCTCAAGCACCATTAGGTGAAGTCTACGTCTTGTTGGTCGCTGCCCGGGAAAATCCTGATGAGCACTGGCTGGACCTCTGGCGCGGTGTGCCGGGCTCGTCCGTGCGACATTTCCCGCTGCCCAGTGACTGGCTGGATGGAGGGCGAGGGGACGCCCAGCTGACACCGGATGGAGAATTCGTGGTAGCTGGGACTTCTGAAAAAGGGGTCAAGACATTTGTTGTCTCCCCGGAATCTCTGTGTGATATGTATATATATATATACATATATCATGATTGACTGACCGACTAATTGATTGATTGGTTTGTTGGTGGGTTGGTTGGTTGGTTGGTTGGTTGGTTGATTGAATTGATTGATTGATTGATTGATTTGATCGTTTTGATTGTTTTGATTTGTTTGACTGCTTGATGGATTGACTAGTTGATTGGTTGATTGATTGATTGATTGATTGGTTGGTTGGTTGGTTGATTGACTGCTGTTTTAAAGTAGTTGCAGTAATGATAATATTGATGATAATAATATTAAAACACATCCTAATGATATATAAGTTCAAAGTTAATCTCCAACTAATAATTTCAATATTAGTCATAATATTTTTCACGACAGTACTAAGGATACAATAATCGTAGTCATAACAGTGATAGTAATAATTTGATTATAATGATCATGATAATAACAGTATATAATGAATATTAATGATAATATGTATTTGGTGGATTTGACCCTGGGGACTCAACTACCTCCCCATGGCTGACCAGCAATGAGTTCGGGAACTTTTGAACCACCAAGAACCGGGAAGGGGTTATGAACAATCTGTTAGGTTCTACATACAGTGAAATCCCTTTACCAGTTGCAGTCATGGCCCTTAACAGCTATAACTGGGATTATAATGATATATATATATATATTTAAAAACTTAGTTATAGGAGTTTTAATCCCAGTTATAACCGTTAAGGGCCATAACCGTAGATTTGGTTAAAAAAGGCGTATCATTTCCTATGAGGTTACTAAATTGACTCGTAGCTGGTAGGCCATAACTGGAAAAATCACCTTTGGGCGGACAAGACCCGACGTGATACTAAAGTATTGGGAAAACATCAGACATGCACTAAGTCAAATCTGTTATTTTCTATTATACTTAGCCTCATATGTTCTTTTTTTTATAAATAATATATATATATATATGTAGAACATTCCAATCTAACCGGCAAAATACATCTACAGACGATTTCACAAGGGGAAACATGTTAGTAACCTTTCCGGTTCTGGAATCTTCCTCCATGTCACATTCCAGTCGTCGTGCTTGTCGCGTCGCGGCCAGGTTGCTTGGGGCGGCATGGGAGAGACCTTGCTGTGGCGTGTCACGGGCGGAACGGCACATGTCACGGCGGATGGATCCGATTGGCCTGGCTGTCCTAGGGCGATGTCGGTGGACTACGCCATCTTTGACGGCTGGAACTGGATAGATTTGGGTTGTGTTACTGAGTTACTGGAATCTAATAGGATCTTAATGGGATATATATTTTCATGGAAAATGGGATTTTAATCCACTACAATCCACTTAATGGGATATACCCTCTGGTAATTTGTTACATGACTATGGAAAGATCCATCCATTCTCAATGGGGAAATCCACTATAAATAATCATGTTCAATAGCTATGTTTGTTTACCAGAGGGTAGATAACTGGGTTTGTGCAAATGGTGTTTCAAAATCTAGCCTGAAAAGGCTATGATCAAGTGTAGTATGATCAAGTGTGAAATCCCTTTACCAGTTACAGTCATGCCCCAACGAACAGCTATAACTGGGATTATTTCATGATATATGTCACCTAAGATATAGGAGTTAGTTCATCCCAGTTATAACTATTAGTTGGGCCATAACTGTAGCCTCCGCAGTAAGATTTGGGTTTAGTATAATTACTGTAAGGAAACACTAGGTAAACTGGATAGATTTGGGTTTGTCTGAAAATGGATAAATGGATAAATGGATAAGGTATACCACCCAAGAATATCAATGCAAAGTTTACAGGAAACATATGATGATTTAATGGATATATGTATACATATTTGTGTGTTTATATGTGTATATCATATTTGTGTGTTCATATGTGTATATATAAATATAGATATCCTATTCTCAGACAGAAAAAAATCAGGGCAGGCTGTTGGAGATTTTCTACGCAGGTGGGCAAGGACGGCTTCAAGTGTGGGACTATCATCAAGGAGTGCCGAAGCATACCTTGGAGTTCCCGTTTGCGGGATTCTCGGGCATCGACATGTTGATTTCCCATTCTGGTGCCTATGTTGCCTTGTGGGCCTGCAACAAGGCGAGAAATCTGTTTATTTTTTTGAAGCTTTGAGGATAGGAAGCCAGAAGGGTTGCGGGTTGCCAACTGACAAGAGGATGTGATATGATGTGATTCAGTGAATGATGTGAACGACTTTTTTGGTTTTTGAATGGCATTTACTGAAGGATGTGAATGGCTGAACGGCTGACCTCTGGGTTTGTTGAGATGGTCATCTCTTATTTTTGGGAAATCCACCATGAATCACCATGACTCGGGAATCTACAGTCATGGCCCACCTAATTAATAGCTATAAGTGGGATGATTTCATGATTTATATTTCACCTAAGTTATAGGAGTTAGTTCATCCCAGTTACAACTGTTATAACTGTTAGTTAAGGGCCATAACCGTATGGAACCATATACCCTCCGGATCCCGCAATCAAACATGGCTGGAAAAATATCCCAGGTGAGCCCGATGAGTTTCCCATTTCAACACCATAGTAGATTTTCCAGCTAGCCATGTGACTGATTACCAGATGGTAAATCCGATTAAATCCTGTTTCCACTTGGTAATATATTACGACCATTTGTAAATAGTAATAGGATATTGAAATTTACTAGAATTTATATCCATCAAATGCTATATTTATACCCATCAAATTCCATTCAACTACCATTTCCGGCAGAGTTCTTCATGCCAAATCTATGTGTTATTTTTTTGACTGTGCAAGTCTACGTCTCGGGAGGTGCTTGAAATTTTTGCCGACAACGGAGAGCGCGTGGGCGACGTTTCCCCGGCCTTCGGTTTTCATTTGAAGAATATGTCGCTGGGCGGCGGCATAGCTCCAGTGGGGTCATGGAATGTCATGGACACAGTGTGGTGGACACAATTCCCAGACTGCCTGATGTTTGTTTCTGGTTGGTGGTTTGGAACATGATTTTTAAATATTTTTATTTTGTCCATATATCGGGAATAATAATCCCAACTGATTAATATTTTTCAGATGGGTTGAAACCACCAACCAGATTTTGTTTCCATCGAAGATCATCGAATATCGAATATCTATCAGTCTATCCAGACGTGTCACTATGGATCCTTGTATGGACTGGACGAAGACGAAGTTATTTCATTTGGTCGCACCCAACGGAGAGAAAAAGCTCGGAACCCAACCTTGGATGGGTAGTTGGGCAGCATAGACGGCCGTGCGGTTTTATAGTTTTATTGGTTTTTAGGGACTGTTTTATCGTGGTCATGTTCACATGGGTAGGGTGGGGTGGAGCAATAACGTCACTTGCATTGGGTGGTCTACAGATGCTACGTTGATGACGGGTGGGGTGGAGTGGGGTGGGGTGGGGCAATAACGTCACTTGCATTGCCTAGCCCGCTATCACCACTTGTGCACGCTACGGATGCTACTCTGTCACCACTTGTGCATGCTGATGCTTCGCTGTCACCACTTTTGCACGCTACGGATGTACGGGTGTGCATTTTATTGTGTGTGTGTGTCACCATGTCATGAATAGATAAGAAGTATTGTTGTTACTATCAGCCTGTAGGTGGTAGGAAGGTGGACGCAAGTTTTAGATAGAAGCTGGCAAGGTTCGAAGGTTTTTTTGCCAAAGCACATGTGCATGAAGTGCAATGACAAAGGCCACAGCAAGATGCACCTGAATATTCTCAGTAAATATACATGTGGTCTTGGAGACAAAGTCTTGGAACACCCAAGCCAAAGGACTTTCTTGAGAAACTGGAAGAATTGCTGTGACCAAAAGAAACGTGTGAAAATGATGCTGGGCAAAAGTAGTTGCCTCAAATCAGAAAACCGTGAAAATAAATTCCTCTTTGTGGTAAAACTACATATTTTGCAATTTCTGCCTGTCACAACCGCTTTCAAAATCCCAAAACTTCACTGCATGTGAAAACCCATGTAACAGCCCACTTGACACACGAAATGCATTGAATCTTACAAAACAGCACGGCCGTCTATGCGCAGCTGTCCTGGTTTAATCCTTCAGTTTGTTGCCCTAAATGGAAATTCACCATAACCAACTTTAAGTTTGGTGGACTACCAAAGATTGACCATGCAAATGGCACCGGATGTTTTTTCTTTTAAGTATGGATGTTCAACGACAAAGTCCATGTGCAAATGGCTGCGTTTGGTCCGTAGGATCCGATAGGATCCGTCATTTTACTGTATTTGTAGATGGGGGATGGTGGGGGGAGTTTGACATCGTCCAAAATCTAAAATAAATTTGTTTACCATATCAGTGCCCCAATTATATAAACTGATTGTTAGTTTCAAATATTTATGATATTTATGGTTTTTCAACCATACAAAGGGAAAATTATTTGAGATGACGAGCATATGTTCACGGGTTAAACCACCAACCAGCAAACTGTTGTTTTTTTTTATGTGCGGCAATTACCCTCATTTTTCCAGAAACTCTGGTTGAGAACCCCGTTCGACACATCTGAGGGCCTTCTCACCCGATGAATCGGAGATCGCTCTGCAGTACCGAGAAGACCCTCTAAAACTGCGCGTCATTCGGAACTTCATCGCAACGGATCGTGTTTTGGTCCGAAGTTTCAGCCTGTTTTACCTGGTGTGCTTTGGAGGACTGGTCAGTTTTCTTTATGTCTCAAACATTCTCAAAGCATATGTTTTCATGTCTTAAATAGGGTTTTCTTTGTTTTCCTAAGTCATAGGGGTACCCCAAATCGTCCAAGTCATTAGATCATTTTAGTAATGAAAAATATTGAAACCCATGGTGACTTGGTACCACCACCATTGTAGGAACCCCTCAAAAAGATAATGGATTTCACTTCAACCTTTACTTCATGCTGATTTCTTGTGATCCAAAGACGAGGCTGTGAATTGATGATCACTACTAGCTTGAGGTCATGAACTGGTTGGTGGTTTGGAACATGTTTTAGTTTTCCATATATTGAGAATAAATATACTGTATACAACCCAACTGACTTTCACATGAGGTCATGAACCATCCATCTTAGGGAACACATCCCAAGATCACGTGAACAGCTCTCTGGATATAGCTGAAGCAACCACCAATGAAAAAGACCATGAATCACTCCACTTCGCTAACAACAATCATGATGTCCTTCGTTGGTTGCAACTAGGTGAATTATTAAAACACATTGTAACTCAGCCAGATTACCATAAATTGAGGCCATCAATTGATTTCAAAACCCCGGTTGGTTGGTGATTGTAGGGGTTATACTCTCGAAATCTATCCAGTCTACTGGGGATTATCATGAATTCTCAATCCTCATTGGCCACGTAGTATTTCATGGAATGACTCGTTTTGGGTTTTGCACATATCTCGCAATCAACAAAGTGAGGTCAGGAACTCATCGTAGTGCTGCACAGCGATTTTCCGCATTATTTCATCAAAGTGGACTACTCCGCAGACGGCCAGACCTTAGCCGTTCTACAAGCCTCTGGTGCTCTGCACCGATTCAAGCGACAATCATGGGACTCCTTGGATGACAGCTGGGAAGAGCTGCCATACATGCCTAAGCCAAGCGCCGAGGATGTGATGCGCTCGGGCGTTTGCCAGGCTGGCGATGCGGATTGGTTTAGTTTGCATGTCTAAAATAGTACAGTTATGGCCCTTAACAGTTATAAAATGTTATAACTGGGATTATAATGATAAATAACCTTACGTAGTTATAGGAGTTATAATCCCAGTTACAACTGTTAAAGGCCATAGCTGTAGAGAATAGTAGGAAATGGCGTTTGTTTTCGTATCTTTGGGTTTGCCGTAAAGTCTGGAAAACATTGCTGCACAAGGGATGCAAATTGTCGGATACAAGTCGTGTGTCTTCCTGTAGTAGGTTGCAACATGTTGCAACTAAAGAATACTAAAGGGACAAATGGTGGAAGTAGACTTGACATGACTTGACTAATTAGGAATTAAACAAAAAAACAAATATATTACATGTAGTTGCCAGCTGAACACCTATGTAAATGGCCTCAAGTTGTATAAAAATCTTCCCTGACATTGTGCCATTGGTTGTAGCCGCTCCCTGACCAGGACTACAACACTTATTTCCGTTACACCAGAGATGGCTCAGTGGGATTGATGGATTTAGAGTCTGGACATTTGCTGCACTATTTGCCGATGTCAACAAGAACAGGTCTCACTGATGACGGGTATGCACGAGAAGCCTGATGCCACACAGGCTGTGTCTGTTTGAAATGGACAGATGGACAGATTGATTTGAATGTGCGAATGCCTGGTTGTTGGTTTCCAAGTCTAAACTTGGAAGTGCAGTTCCACTTATAAATCTTATACGTTAAGTTGGGTTTATCCCAACTTATGAGTAGTTAGAATATGTTAAAAGCTCATGGTGAAATCCATCAAAGTCTCCACTGCACCCTCAAGTTGAATCACACTGCTTTGGACCTGTGCCCGTGCGGCGGTTCTCGGAGCTGAGAATGAACAAAACTGCTGGAGCTTGCACAGTTCAGGACTCCGCTTTTAAGATATTATTCACATTTAATGTTAATAGATGAGCAAACATTTTTGGGCTGTTGACTTGGGGTTGTACCATGTTAGTGGCAGAGTATTACAGTCTACTGTAAATGATAGTTGTTGGGAGGGCTCCCCCTCGTTGACTAATCCGGCATTGACATTAACCATCCCATTAGCAAGAGACCCACTTTTCAGCTGGGGACCTAAGCCTCTTTGGAAAAAAAGGTGAGCTTTTCAAATCTTGGATCACAGAATTTTTACGAGATTTTCCTATTCTAGATGGTATTCAGTATTCAGCATCACTTTTAAGTGGTTCCATGATGTTTCACACCCTCTAAACTCCAAAAGTTTGTTCATTGGACATCATATCGTTATTATCATGGATAAACCCCCAGAACATCATATCATTGGAACATTATTGGACATTTTATGATTGTACTTAAGGGCCATCAGAAAAACTATTGTATAACCCCCCAGGCCTTCCACCTTGGTTTAGTCGACCAAAAAAGTGTTTCGCTGTTTCAGGGAGCCCAGCCAGGCAAAGCGGAAATCCAACTGTTGCGACATCACCCATTGGAAATGGTGATTTTCCATGGCATTCCATAGAGCTATACGCTGGAATCGCTGGATAGTCAGAAGACGTATGGAAACCACAGTACATCACAGTGGTTGCGAAATCCTAAAAACCAGTTGGGATTCCTATTGGTCACATAATTCAACATTGCAAATCATGGGATTCAAAAAAAATATGTTTACCATCTACCAACTGGTGGCTTTCGCATCCACGGTCTGTAGATCATACTGTTACATATTTGTTTCCCATATTTTCCGGACATTTCCGAACATTTCCCACATTTCTCCGTGTTTTCCTATTTCGTTCCCAGGGAAACACCCGAACCGCGAGCCGCCACGAGTTCTTTCGCAGGCGCCGAGACGGCAGAGCAAGCTGCTGAGCTGCGGGATGCAGTGCTTTGGCATAATTGTGTTGTGATTTTTGTTTCTCAGAAACCTTTGACAATTTTTGCGAGCATTTTTGCGGAAAGGCCTGTTGTGAGCGGTGAATTTCAAGCTTTTGGGGTAGACATTCAATGAAGAAATCCACGTACACACAACAATTCCTTCCATATGTAGGGTCAAACAGTCCGTTCTGACTGTCGGCTACCACACGTCTCTTCACAAAACCCATGTGTTTGGCACTGCAACACTATGTTCTGTCTCACTTCCACTTAAGATTAAACATGATTAATAATGGTTAACCCAAACCAAAAAAACACAAAGAAACAATGTTTCCACAACTACTCTGACCTCTGGACTAGTTGCCATTTTTTATATTTTGTTTTTTTTGTTGTTTTTTTGTTTTCTCGAGGTTTTGGTCTGACCCTAATTAATCTGGGTTAATCATTGTTAATCCTGATAAATCCAGATCAAAACCTTCTACTTCATGACTCCGGCACTTAGTTCCGGCCTTCTTTTCCCCAAATTGGGATAAAATCAGATGCTCAGAGAACAATTTTGTATTTCATCTAGCTTTCTGAAGGGCTTGGCACAAACCAAAAAATGCTGCAACAATTGAAACAAAATAAGGAAAAAATAAGCAACAAAGTGCACTTAGGATATGGGTTCAGCATTTTTTGCAACAATCACCCAACATCTATGAATCCAAGTTGTATTTTTTTAAGAACGTGATTTTCCATAAAGAGAGTGCGGCCTGACTTTGTGCATTCCCTTTGAAGTACTGCAATTTCTGTTTGAAAAGGGTGCAGTAATATCTTGAAAAAGACCAACAAATACAGGATTGCATAGAAAGCATGGAGCCTTCTGCTGACAGGTTCCAACACCAGGATTTCAAATTCAGTTTCATTTATATATGCAGTGATCTGTTCTAGCGATCATGGCATTATTTGAAGAGAACTTGTCTTAACTATCTGGAATATGTCCCTTCAGGAAAATGCATCATCTCTTTGGAAAAGGTGCAATATTCCCTTGAACATGAAACCCTCATTTCAAATTTCAAGATGGGGTTCTTTTGTGTATATACTGGTCCTTTTATCAAGGGTCCCTTTATCAAAGGAGTATGGTATTTCTTGAAGAATGTGTAAAACATTTTCTTTGTTCTTCAAATAATACAACCTCGCTGAGTGAGATACAATATTATCTTAAGATAATGGCACTTTATTCCAAAATGTAATCCTTTTGCATATGTAGCACTCTTTCTGAAATGATATGTTCAGCCATTATTTTGGGGAGTACCCTCTGCAAAATGATGGACACAATTGACTAAGAAAAATGCACAATTCTTTCATACAGTATCAGATAAAAGAAAAAATTCCTTTAGAGAAAGAGCTGGTCTTAAGAATACAACAAACAAGGAAGACTGAACCTTTCCAATACGAATACTACATGCGTCAAGAAAATCATTTTCTATTTTTGCTGGAACATGGCTTCTTTGATCCAAAGAATGCCATATTGTTTTTTAGAAAAAATGCCATTTGTAAGCAATATAGTCATCCTTACAGGAATTTCAGGGAATATTGTGTTGATGTATTGCACTTTTTGACATAGATTCTGCATACTAAAACAGTGGCTACAAGTTAAACAGCACGCTACATGTGCAGGATTATTACCTATCATTTCGAAGAAAGGTGCCCTTTTTCCAAAGGAATGCTGCATCTTTTAAAGGGTTCCTCCATAAATTGTAGGGGTATTGCTTGTTGAAAAAAACGCTTAATTTGCTCAAAGGAAAATTGCAAAAGAATGACAAATGCTTCTCTGCAAGCAGGAGAGGCTTCATTGTTGCATTTAATTTTTTATTTAGAACATGAATGCAATATATTAAATTCATGCTACATGAAAACCAGCATTTTTGAGAAACAATATGTGATATTTTGCAAGGGATAGTGGAAAGGTTCATGCAACTATATCAATGGTATTACGGTGCAAATATATTTCGATATATTTATTCCTGAATTGTGTGTATTTAGAATGATTCCTTGCCCTTATTGAATGCAACATCATTCACAAGGTGACTCTTAAACAAAAAAAAAATGTCTTTGCACGGGGATTGCATGGAACTAGATTACATCCAAGAGCTTCTTAATAAACACCTGACCTTCTGGTTTGTTGCCATTTTATTTTACATAGTTGGGTGGAAAGTATGTGCTTAATAGTGCAATCTGTTCATATCTGGATTAATTTTATGTAGGAATTGCAAACAAATGCCATTTCCTGCCGCTCATAACAGACCCCTCCCTTGTTTTGAAAACCTTTGAACACATCTCTAGATTGTTGAGAAGGCAGCATTTTGGAGACATTTTTGTTGGTCAAATCCACAACCCAACTGAGTTGTTTTCCTCTGGATCAGCGGCTGAGGCTTTGGAGGGTATCTACCATCGCTTGGTGCACCTGGTGGTCGGCTTGGTCACTGACAAGATGCAGGGTGAGGCGAAGGCGCAGCTGCTTGGGATCTCTTAAAATTGTTAAGATGTTAAGGGGTCATAAACAGACATGAAGGATTTCAGATAGATTAAATCATCATATCAGATTTCTGAATATGGGGACATATAGTGGGAATCTATCATCTAACAGTTCCAACATTACATACCGGTTGAATATGCACTCTTTCAACATCTTTAAGCCATCAAATGCTTGCGGGCTTCAGCTGACAACGACAAGACTTGACCCTTACGCTCAGCGATCATCGACGTCAGGCCATCAGTCAAAGCATCTCCATCTTGGAATTTCCCTCCGTTGATCCAACCGCACCTTGGAAGTCGACGCGTGACATCGCGTGACCCAGTGACCCCGCCCCAACATGAGCCATGAAAAAGAAACATACCTTGGTTACCTTGGTTGAGTAATTTGGGAAGCAGTTAACTACTTCTACGAGTTGGGTATTGTTGGTTATGCTATTATAATGAGATGGGATATGAATGGATATGATGCGATGGTATTTTTAGTGGCTCGCATGAAGAACAAATGATGACTTCACAGCTATAATGGACATGTAAATTAGGAGTTGATCTCTTGGATGGGACAGATGTTCAAATCAACATTTTCGTGTGATTGGCAAAACCAAAAACTATACCATGTCGACATCTATATAGACTATACATTGCATTTAAATCCATGATGTTTCCACGAAATCCATTGTTCTTTGGTGATGAAAACCAAATTTTTGGGCGGTTCAATCAGGGATTTCCCATATGCTTCGTGTCCTGAGGCTCCACCGGGCTTCCACGGGCTTCTCTTACAGGGCCTGTCGGAGGCGCGGTTTAGCACGACGACCGGAGCGTGGCCGCGTGGCCGTGAAATGATGGTTTGGCAACCTCCAAAAAGATACAAAAACTATGAAGAGGGTCGATCTATCATTATATATACAGTACTTTTGGGATCTATTAGGATTTAGTTTTTTGTTTTTGTTTCAAATATGCTTTTGACGTTTCTATATAGCTCTTAGCTTCCATGGGCCGGACCCTTACGAATTGGCGTTGCTTCTGATTCCTTGCTCTCCGATACCTCTTCAGAATATTTTAGAATGATTAAGCCCGACATATTGGATGTGATTTATTTTTGCAGCCCATCACGTTGGATGTTTTTGTATTCAAACGCGCGGTGCACAGCAACATGTTGCTGACAAAAAAGGAGGCTATACGGCTACACGACAGAACAATTTGAGCTTGTCCAAGAATGGGGCACCTCTACCAATTTAATCTAGTGGCTTAAAAACATCTAAGCAACTGCTTATAGTACCCTTAACAATCCCTGTTTAATTGTTAGAAACCATATACAACCATCATATTTCTCAATTTAGATGATTATTCAAAACCCAAGCATCTTAGGCAAAAGTTGCCTTTTTCGGTGGCTGTTGAGGCCCGCTTCGGCCGCATCTTACATGCTGCACGCCCCGCTGGAGCCAGTGGGGTTCCTGGGGGGCATGGGAGCAGTGCTACATTAATAAACCCCGGTTGGTTGATGATGATATGGGATAATAGTGGTTGATAACGGTTCATACTGGTGAAAAATGGTGAATTATGGTACATGGGGATACTCCCGAATCATCTAAGTCATGACCATTACTTCGTATAGGTTAACAAGCCTGGTGACGACTAGGGATCCTCCATTTCAAGAGACTCCATGGTTGTTCAGAGGTGCTCCTCATGTGGGATTCATGCGACTGCCAACGAGGTAAACTCCGGGACAGCTCGGATGATCAGGCGCAGACAGAGCTCGTTAATTTGGTTCTAACTGGATTCAAGGTAATTAAATTTAAGTAGTTGATGGGATGTTATATCATGTTATATCTTTAGGCGGTGGATTCTACGGTTTCTGGATGTACAGAAGGTAGATATATCGGCGAAGTTGGAAGCCATGGTCCGGTTAGCTATGGTGTGTTATGTTAAATTACAAGAGCTTATTGATATTCACAACCACATATTTGGGAGATTTTTCACCACATAACATGACTACTGGAAAGCAATGGATTGAATAGATTTATGTCGTGTGAAGGGAACATCTATAGTTGAACTCATGGTTTGCCAAAGCAAAGTGTGTGTTTCTTTTTTCTCTGTAAACTTCCCAGCTGTGGACACATTGACCAACATTGACCAACATTGGATGGACCAAATGGTGCCCTATACTGTAGTTTCAAGCTTGGGAGGCAAGGATGGCTGTAAGCCATTCTGTGTGTGTGTGTCATTCTAGTATGACATGTGGATAGATAAACATATTGAAATATAGAGAATTTTAGAAAGATAGAAAAACATATGAAAAACCGATAGCCGATAGATGAATATATATATATATATATAATTTATATAATATATATATATATATTATTTTAAATAACGCTAAATAAACATATAGGTTCAGACCATCATAAACACTCCCCTCCCACAAAAACCCAGCGAGGCGCGTGCCGCGGAAGATCTGTGCGAAGAGTTGATGAAGGCCTGCGAGAGCCACGATGCGGACGTTGCCTGGCGAGACGACGGGCGACTGGCGGCGGCTGCATAGATAGCCAAGTTAGACCCCAGGGAATCACCAGTGAATCACCACTGAATCACCATTGCTGGTTGATGGTTTCGAACATGGCTTTTATGACTTTCCATATATATTCGGAATTTCATAACCCCAACAGACGAACTCATATTTTTTCAGAGGGGTAGGTATACCACCAACCAGCTTGTTTAGGATTGATGAGAGGAATATAACGAACTAGTTTTCATGGGTGTATAAAGCAAGACATCATTGGGGCCTCACCTTATAATAATACTCCTGATTCAAAGAATTTCGATATTTGGAAAATCAAAGAAGGGGATGATGTAAAATGATATGGGCCACCATTTTGCCCTGTCCACCTCCGTGGCACCCTGCATGCGGGATACCTGATATCTTGCGAGATGAGCAAGAAAGGTCTCTGACCTGGATACCTGATGTTACTGACCTATGGGCAAGGACAATCTTTGCACAGGATACCTGATGTCTTGACTTTTTTGAGCAAGGACACCCTTTGACAGTGTAGCGCAGACTTGCTCGCATCAACGGCTGTCGCCAAAATGACGCTGGTTTCAGAGAGACACTTGCCCCCAGTCATGGTTGGTTAATGGGATGGTTTATTAATTATTGGATTTACCACATTTTATGGTAATTTCATAAAATTATAATTTTCCTATTCTCAGTGCCCTCGTTGTGGGATGACGCTGCAATGTTCACCGCTTTTCTAAAACGATCCAAATCGAACCAAATCGCCCACGATGGCCCATTTGTTTCCCCCAAATCTGGACCAACAGCCACATAGTCTCACCCGCCACACACTGTCATTTCACCCAGTTGTATATGCATTATGTTTGGTATTACAAAGGGCCTAGAAACCTTACTACAAGGTGAAGCCCCATAGTGAAGTTGGTCTGTAAAGCCATGATCTGCATCAACGTTAGCTATCGTAAACGGCAAGGCTCACCTTGTACCTGGTAAGCTCTGATGATAAAATGCTGGTTAAGCCAGGTATGGATTAGTTTGGGGGTTATAATGGGTGATAACACATAGCTATATATATATATAGTATAAAGCTATATAGTATATACAGTAGTTACAAGATGTTGTGATATGTTCTAAGCAATATTAGTTTAAAACATACGTTTAGTTTAGTGTTTGTAGTCATGGGTTTAAACCACGTGGGATGCCGATGGCATCGCCGAGGTCGGCCAAGTCAAAGCTTGGGCGCAGGCGTTGATGTGGCTGGGACAATGGTTATATGGGGCTTATATGGGGATAATAAATCTTAAACTCCAAGAAGAATTGGATTGGATATGGTTAATAGTGGTTTAATAGTGGTTTAATAGCGGTTTAATAGTGGTTTAGTGTTTTTCTCATTGTTTTTAATACCCGTTGCTAGCTCCCAGCTGAGATCTAGGAGCTCCAGCCCCTGGGGTGCATGGCTATTTTTCCCCACCTGCCAGGTGAGGGTTGTTAGATTTTATGTCAGTTGCTTCCTCCTCGTCCTCCTCGTCCTCCTCGTCCTCGTCCTCCTCCTTCTCCTCCCTCTTCTCGTCCTCCTCCTCCTCGTCCTCCT
>Ga0126342_10002805_pt1 | contig 27853 bp, 22 predicted proteins | sample Cyp1metagenome_FD_92528 | JGI IMG/M metagenome (GOLD analysis project Ga0126342, IMG submission 92528) | Coral microbial communities from Lord Howe Island, Old Settlement Bay, Australia - Cyphastrea 1 metagenome | ecosystem: Host-associated > Invertebrates > Cnidaria > Coral ... | reverse complement strand
TCATATGAATCATATGAATCATATGAATCATATGAATCATATGAATCATATGAATCATATGAATCATATTTATGTATTCATGGAGATTTCGTTTTTTTTTAAAAGTACACTTAGGATATCTTAGGATCATTTCCATTACCAATCTGAGAGAAGACGACAAAGCCTGCAATGTACGGCTTGCCCTCCTTGGAGAGGCTGAGGAATTGCTTCCACCGCGACCAGCCCACTGTACGATCATCCATGGGCCTCTCAGGAACTGTGTTAACTCTGTTGAGTCAGTTTATCAGTTTTGAAACAAAAACAACAAATGATACATGACATGATATATGACATATGATACATGATATATGACATGATATATGATAACTGATATATGATATCTGATAATATGACATATGAATCAAAATGAGACAATCTGAGATGAGATGCGAAGGGAAAACGAATTACACACATCAGTCATCACGACTGCTCGAGACAGTCGAGACATGAAGGCACACCTTGCCTGCCTAAAAAGTGGTCCCTCTGAACCCCACGTGCCAAGTGTAGAAGGAAAACAACTCACAACTTCCGCATTTCAAGTCGCACAATTTCAAACATCAAACTATCCAACATTCTGCAACGTGTTCCAGACCTCACAATTGCTGGAATGTTCTCCCGCGGAGAAGCCTTTTGGAGGTAAAGCTTGACTTTTGAAGGTCGTAAGTCTTGACAAACTTGACATGGGCTTGACATGTTCAACTCAAAAGGGGGCTTGGGGCGTGCAGTTTCGGTTCAAGGTCAGTCTGATGGCGCTACTGATCTTCCAATGGTTCCAACATGTTCCAACATGTTCCAACATGTTCCAACAGGCTAGCTGCTATAGCTTGCTGCATTGAGCAACGTGTCACTGGAGCAAACCATCCACCACGATCTGCAAGATCTGCAAGACTCTATCGTTTGGCCATTGGGACCATTGCTGAGCATAGAACGTATCTGTCATTCGGCACACCAAAAAGTTACTGCTTGAGGCATGAAATACTGCAACTGCAACAATCAAACCTCGCCTAGCCGGGCCTAGCCTTCAAACTTGGACATCATTGGAAACCATATCAAGAGCGATGTGGTCAAGCAATGATCTTGGCATATCTTGGCCAAATTCACATCCATACCATCATCAATTTCCACTGTTCTTGACTCAATGGACATTCTCTGGAACAAACATGCTCCTGCCAGAACAGCTTCCTTTCATGTTTCCCCCGTGCTCAAGTGAACAAGCAAGGGTCCTTGTCAAATCAATCAAAGTCAAGCACATTGTGAGGATTCTAAGCAAGGTTTGCAAGTAAGAGTTGAACATAGTCCAAAGTTCGTTGTGGTTGCTTCTTCGTTGGTTCATGCCAATCCAATCATCCACAATGAATGCTTTCAGTTTTCTTGCCGTGAAATTATTTCCCAGGGCTGACATTCATTACTAAGTATTATTACACTCACTTCGGGGAATGAGTGTCAGAGCATTGAAACCATGGCCCTACCCCAAGTGCCGCAACATGCCGCGGGCTTTTAGCGCAAAAATGAGGCGCGCGTTTGAATTCAAAGAATTCCAACAGAGTCACTCGGATACCCTGGCGTAAGGTGCTTAAGGAAAGGTCAAAATTACTATAACATATTTCCAATAATTTCGTGACATATCTGACCTTCCCAAAGCTGATGCTTCGGTCGTAAAACTTTGATACGACTTTCTGCAAGGTCTCATGTAGCCATTAGGCCTGAAGTGTTCGGATTTGCCTTCCAATGTCATCTTTGGTTGTTTTTGGTTGGGGCGATGTTTCGCAGTTTTGTATACTTTGTACCGAAACATCCAAGACCATCTACCAAAGAGACGCCGGAAATCCACAAACCTTGATGTTGCTTCTTCGCAATGCATGCATCAATTTGTCATTTCAAAATAGATGAACATATTTTTCCTTAAGACAACTATGACACGTGCAAAGTCATGTGCAAAGTCATGTGAGCTCTAATGTATTCTACGTGTCATAGATTGTCATAATATTCTACGTGGATTTCCCGAGGTCTTTTTGGCCGCCCCGAGTTCCGAGTGGCTCCGTGTGGTGCGAACAGCGGGCGTCGCGGCCGGAGCTGCAGCTCTCTGCTCCAGCCGCTCAACGAGGCTGCGTAGCATCGCTCATCGCTCAGCGCCACCAAGGGCGGCGGCGTTTTTTGCGCGTTGCACCACAGGCTAAGGCACGGTTCGCCTGCCTCTTCTTCTCCTGAAATGCTGAGATCATATGAGATCATGCTGAGCATGTTGATTGTTTCTCACACCTTCATGCAGTCTGAGCCCAATTCAAACAACAAACTGTGGACATCTGTGGACTTCCCCATTTTCGATCCAATAGATCCAGTTTTCCAATGTTTGTAAACACCCTTGCGCGGTGTGGCGATGTGACCACCTTGAGCTGGTTCAGCACTTTCAGCTCTGCTTTGAAGGCTTCGAACTCTGCCTCGACCTGATCCTCAATCGCAGAACTGTGGCTTGGAAAATGTGTCAAGACGTGATAACACATTCCTGACACCGGCGTGGCAAAAGGATATCTGTTCATAACAAAACTGCCATGATCTCTTGCAACTTTCGAAAACGTTAAACTACGATTTCCATCTATTTCTTAAATGATGAGGTAAGGAAAACCCGAGAAATGCTCTCGCTGAGCCCCTTGCCATCAGCCTTTCCTGGCAGCCAATTCGCGAAGACATAGCAATGTGTTTGAACCTGCTTGCCTTTTCACATTTCTACATTACGTTCTTTCAACAGTGAAACATGTATCGAAAAGTTGCCGTTTGGTTGCTCATTCATCTCATTCCATTTCCAGATCTTTCCCTGCATCATGGCATCAATTCGGAGGCTGTGCCTGAGAATCAATGACTTGCTGTTGGCTTTGCCCAGCTGCGGTCAAGAGAGCGATGATATCCTCGGCGGAAAGAAACCACTGAAGCAAGAGAAATCAGGTCAAATCAGCTTAAATCTTCTTCCGGAAGTTTGGCGGCACATCGCCGAAGCTTTGAGCGATTCAATTTAATCCCTTGATTTTTTCCTTGTCGACCCGAGCAGAAACTGAAACATCAATTGCTTCAAGCATAGGTTTTAACTGAAACAGCGCCATGGTATGGGAACCGCGGATTTAATCACAATTTCGCTTCGCCTCCGCCTTTCGTGCACCAGGAAGTGAAGCATCCCGTCATCAACATCCAGAATCTTCCAGAATATTGTGATGGCAAACATTGGTATACTGTATACACTGTATACTGATACTCAATGCTTGTTCTGGTTGACAACCTACGGAAATTCTCAACCTTTTGGGAGTCCTGTGCATCTAGAAGAATTTCAGCCACGAACTTAAGAAGGAAACATGAACATCATTGTATATCATTGTATATCATTGTAACATCATGAACATATCATGAACATAGCAAACATAACTTGATCTGATTCGTTTCCGGGGCACGTTGATCTGAATGCCCTTGGCATCCTGCAGACCTGGCACGGATGCAGGGAGAGTTCATTCAGAATCCAAGAAAACATCTTCCGTCATATAAAATTCAACAAGTTCCCAAACAAGTTCCCATAAGTTTACTTGGATTTGTTCCTATGGCCAAGATCGCTTAGAGGGAGATCTAGTATGTCGTGTATGCTTTCAGGTTAGAGACCTTTGGGAGTTTTCAAACACTTGAGCCTTGTCAAAGCACTTGAACGGGCATATCGTAAACTTGAAACCTTTACTCTCAGTCGTATTAAGATTACGCAAAGCGAACAATATGAACAATGCATAGACAGAGTCCACTGTCTTTCTTGATCTTTCTCGATCTTGATCTTGGCTTGTGATCCCACCTGACTTCGAATCGCCACTTGCTCTCACCAGTTTGGGCACCACACTCTCGAGCTCGTCGGCTGGCGGCAGGTGGCAGGTGGCAGTGGGTCATCGGCGAAGGTGAAGGGATGTGAAGGGTCATTCCACGGTCCAATGCAGCCATGGACCACTGTGTCGCGGCGAAGTGGCTTTCAATAGTGTAGCAGTGTAGCTAAGGCAGCTAAGTACAAATACTTTGTTTTCAAACGACCTCAAAACTAAAACCAATGTTGTCATCTGTGTGAATTGAGGTTCGAAAAGACTTGAGGAATGTTTTCTGCTTTCAGATGTTTCAAGATCTTATTGATGACTTTTTGAAGATTTATATAGATTTATTGATGATCTTTGCTTTCTGCGGTTGCCGAAGTTTCACACCCGCTCAGGTGCCGGACCGATGAAACCGAATCGCATGTACTTGGACTCAGAGCCCTGTTTGAAGTAATAGGACACTGGTCGAAGTTGCCTGAGGCACATTGCCATGGCATTGCCATGGCATGTCTTGGAGCTCTTGGAGCTCTTGGAGCTCTTGGAGGGGAGATGAGGGAATCTGCCGGAGTCAAGTTGCGCAAGATCAACATCTGAAGCATCAGCCTTGATGCTTGCCATTCCCAAACGTTGCGGTAGAGTAGCTATTTTATTCTATTTCCCGATTTTTTCTGCTTCATTTGCAGTGCCAAGGACCCTTGGGACCTTTCGGATTTCGTTGGAACACACCCGATCATGGCCGAGGGTTTCTTCCAGCTGCAGCTTGCACTGAGAGGATAGATTGGCAAAGCGGCGCTGCCCTGCTGTGCTTTTGGGCCATCCGAAGTGGTTCCAGTTTGCCTTCATCATGACATATCATGACACTAAGGGCCAAGCCGGAGTGTCCACAAGGCACCATCCTCGGCGCTAGATTCGCCTTGGAAATTCTTGTAGACAGCAAACCCGGTTCACAATCTACAATGCACATGTGATAGACCCAAGGATTCAATCAAAACAAAACACATTTTTTTGTAAACCCTGTAAAAACCAAAGCCGGACTCAACACATGCGGGCCTCCCACGGCGCGAATGTGCATGTGACAGTCACGTTTTCTCTGGTATTCGACAACTTTCCAGCAAAACAACACAGCACATTCCGAAATGCTCATTACATCGCATTATATGCTCAGTATATATTCCGATTCGCCTTCGGCCTGATCTGTCGAAGACACTCCCCGTTGGCCGCGCCTCGGATGGTTCTAGCCTCAACTTTCTCAGCCTGACATGGAACATGGAATCGTCAAGAATCGTTCAGAATTGACTTGGAGAGACTTTGCCAACATGGTGTGTTTCTAGGGTCTTGTCCAAGAATTTGAAGCTTACTTGTTTTTCCTGCGAACGTTTTGGGATCTTTCCTGTCCTGAATCATTCGTTCTCAGTTCCGATTCAGAAAATGATCAACATGAGATGCTGCTCAGTCAGCCTGGAACTCTGCTAACGTCCTTCTCAAAGGCTTGATGTCCTTTTTCAGTCTTCGATCCCTCAGCCAGAGAGCCACCAACGCAGTTTCTTGGCCTTTTCTTTTCTCTTGGGCACTCTCCCAGATTTCTCTTGAGAAAGAGACATGAAGCATCGTGAAGCATCGTGAAGCATCGTGAAGCATCATATTTCCAGGTTTGCACATGTAGTCAATGTAGTCAAGCAAAGATATCTTGATGAATTTTGAAAGGCCAATGTGTGAGAGGCAGTCTGAGTGGCGCACGATTCGGTGTACCCGGCATCTGCCACCCAAGTGCCATGTAGCTGTCCTCTTGGATTGTCTTCCATCAAAATGGCCTTGCGGATGGTAGCTCTGCAGCACTGGTCACGAACTCATCACAGTGCCGCCGTTGCAATCGAACAACTCATCCTTTTCAAGATCGCATCTGACGCAGAAGGTCACAGTTTCTCTCCCCAACTTCATCCTGGTTGCCTTGGGGCAACTGCCATGGGTAGGATCTGTGGTATCATACGGTATCAAGCATTAGTGAAAGAGTGAGGAGAAGGCCTCAAAGTTGTTGAAGTAAAAGCCGACTTTCTGGTTTGCCGCTGCAGTGTCGTAGTAGACATACCTGAAACGCTCTGACACAAATAACCACTTAAATCGAAGCCAAAGCTTCAACCGTCTATTTGAGCATGTCAGCCAACACTTTGAAGGCTATCGACTCCAAAATATTCTGATGAGAGTATGGAAAGCCACTCTGACGTTCTTGTCCTTACCTCTTTCCATCAGAATGAACATGGCTGTTAACTCATCAAAAAAGAAAACATGATGTGAGCCAAGGTCCTCCCTAAGCGAAACTCTCCAATTTGAAGTCCTCAATGAACCTGAAGCCTTCTGCTTGGAGGAAGCCTAATGAGCTGTTTACATATTTTCACTCTGCAATCTGCGATCATTTGCAGTACATTGCAATACCCTCCTTCTGACGAGCGTACGTGTTGCTTGTTGCAGCGCCAAGGTGGATAACCTTCTGGTCGGTGTTGAACAGCAACTTCGTGCCCCCGTTGATGGACAAATCTTAGCGCGGCGCAGATGGACAAAAGTTCGATGCATTTGACGCTCTCGACAACACGATTCAAAGCTTTTCATCACCATTGCACCAGCAAAAGCATACAACGCATACAAGACCTTGCCCTGCAAACTTGGCTCCCGCGCTGGAACCGAGCTGAGTGAAGGCTCTTAGCGACATAGAAAAGCCAAGATGACCTGCCATTTCCGCCATTCTAGGCAAAGGAACAGTTGTATTGACCGACTCCACAGCTTTATGCAAATTTTGAAAATGAACTTTCCAAAAGCTCTGCTTTTCCTCAACCATTTTTGCCGTTCGTGGAACATGTATTCAAACACCTGCAGAGGTTGTGCAGACTGCCATGCCATTTAGGGACCTAGTCCTGAGATGCCCTGAGAGCTGAGTGCATTGCGTATTTTGCTTTCAAGGTGGTGCCCGCCCGTTGTCGGTTCATGAACCCATCTAAAATCATCTAAGTATATCTACCATAACCTCCAGATAACTTACTTATAAACCAACTTAGCTAAGTACCTTGTAAGCTCCAACAAACATAACAACCCCCCTTAAAACATATATCAAAAAGGGATCTGGGGCTCGGTGTTTGGGCATTCTCAACATTGCGAAGTCATGCCAGGGTGGCTGAAGTCAAAGGCCGAAATGGAGGATGAAAATCGACTCCTGCAGAACGGCAACGGCAGCAGTGAATTGCCACAGGTTGCCACCAAGGGAAGTGAGAAGGATCATCGGCGTCATTCGGCGTCGCTTCTTGTGAAGCCCTGAGAATATCAGCCCTTTCCATCTCCAGCATGGTCTAAGCCCTTTCCATCTTGTATAATACTCCTTTCAATATGGTTGAGTCATGTTGAGTCCAGTTTGATTCAGTTTGATCCCACATTTCCAAACTCTGCGCGGTTCATTGTTCACCGTTCGTCACTTTCATCTCGCCTTCCAAACGATGACGTGGCAGGTCCCATTCGAGATACTGAGCCGTGGCTTTCCCAGCGATTCGGTTTGGGGTCGGGTCAGCTGTGCAGATTTCAATCTGGACTTTCCAAGAACACACTTTTTTTTATTGCTTATATGACATAGATATGACATAGATATCATATTTGACATTTTTTGACATAGATCATCCTCAAAAGAGTGCAGCTTTGTCTTGCCATTTGCCTCATTTGCCTCATTTGCCTAATAGAGGTGGCAACTGTTGAAAAACTTGCTCATCCCTTTCGGATCTTTGGGGCCGAACGAACGCAAGGCTGAGGATCCGCACGGCTTTGTAAAGACTTAGTCAGGACAGAGGCTGTGAAGGATGGATGGATTTGTTCCGCACACTTCCTGTGGGTTAGAAATAGATAGAAAATAGAAATCGATAGAAATATATAGACATAGTTAGAATCAGAAATGTCGTCCAACCCAGTGGTCATGCCATTGGATCCAGTCAAATTTGCATTTCCATTGGCCTAGCAAAATGCCTTGTTCTGGAGTGGCTTTGAAGTTTAGCATGCCAACAGCTCTGATTTGGCCAAGCAACCATGGGTGAGCCCGCTTGTGAAAGATCCATGATGAAAAACGCCAAATCGAACCGTGCGAAGCTCCTGCGTTTGCCGCTCAGAGCGAGCAAAGAGATCAAAGAGTGGCTCCGTGGTTGGGTTATCCACCAATAAGCAGTCGAAGCTTTTCTGAATTTACCTCCCCAAAGCAGGCAACAGTCAACGTGTAAAACGTATGTCAACCTGAGTGCTTCGTGTCCTACAGCAGTGACTGGTGTTGGCCAACTGCTCGAACCAAACCCCTGCCTTACAAACACCGCGCTGTCGAGGTTGGTCATGCTCAAGACCGACATACCCGTGGTGAGGGTAAGCTCAGTGTAAGGGAACCTGCGCTCAGAGAAAGTCACTTCGACCTGTCACATGGACCATAAATGGAGGTGCCGGATGAAACGAATCGGCTCAACACATCTGCTTCACAACCGTCATCGTTGTACATGCTAATTTTATACGCAGGACTTTCACATCGCAAATTCTAACGGAGACCTGCACACAGTGTCGGCACATTTTCACAAGTTTTTATCATCTTATTGTACCATCATTGTACCTATATTGTACCTATCCAACCTGTCCAACCTGTCCCTTCCGAGCGGGGACACTCTCCTAACGTGCCCTGCGCCTAGCTTGGCCAGTGTGCGAAGTCGAGAAACCAAGGCAAACGAGTCCTGGATTGAATACACCAACCGTCTCAGTGTAGGATTCTGATGGATGCTGCAGATTTTCATAGCTTCACTTGTGATCGCCTTGAAGAGAAAGCAAGAAGTCAAAGTGGCCGAATTCAAAGGCCTAGGTCATCCACATTTTGTACCGGTTTGACAGATCTGCCAGGCCAGGAATGATCTGTTTGGTTTCTTTTTACAGTGAGTGTAGGCTCCGGACCAAGACGGACAGGTCAAGATGCGCAAACGACCGCATGGAGATTGAAGACCTTAGTTTGGAGGAGTCCGTGGAGTCCGTGGAATGATTCAGACCTGTGGTAACCGCTGTGTAGAAACCGCTCTCAGATTCAAACTCCAAGTACCCCATTCCGAACACGGAAAATGGAGAGCCTGACATAATCGCACAAAATTTCTGAGAAAACTTCCCGTGTTTTTTTGATCATGGAAACATGTACACTATAAACATATATACACATAATAGTCAATTTGTTGCAACCACAAGCTCTGCAGAAAACCTTTGACCGTCGCCTATTCGGCTGATTCCAAGCAATAATGGCGAAGAGTTTTGGCGAGCCATGTTCCTTCGAGAAACAGCGCTTGGCGCTCTCGTTAACTGAAAAACATCCACAAAACGCGTCCTGACAGATGGCGAAGAGCCCAAATGGGCGACTGCCTGGGGCAGGAAATGGTGGGAAATGATGGAAAAGGTGGGATGGTCACCACACAGGGATGGTCACCACTGGTCACCACTGGTCACCGAGGCCGCTGCGATGACTGGGACTTTTGGAGTGAAACCCACCGGCCAGGCCGTGGTCACCGAGACATCCGTGGCAAAGACCTGTCCGGTGGAAAATGACGGTGGAAAATGTCATGGACCCCGGCGTGTGAGCTTTGAATCTCTCTAAAATCTTCCAAACTTTGCCAAAACTTTCAATATCCTCCAAGATTGAAAGGTTTTCAAATGTTTTCAAGCTTTAACATGCTGTAAACCACCTATTTATCCTATTTGCCATGCTGCACTGCCCTTGTGCACCTTGTCACGGATCGATGGTGAGCTTCCGAGTCATGCGAACTGTCTCAATGATGTCGATGGTCCAAGATGTACAAAATCTTGGCGCCATGCCGGCCATGCCGGCCATGCCGTGGTGCCATTGACCAAAAGAATCTTTTTGGAATTTGTGAAGGGCACACACAAACATCTCGTGAGATACGGTCCGTGATGTTGTCAACATCATGGTTGCTCTAAAATATAAAATAGCATTCATCATATTTCATCATTTTCATTTGCTTTTCGTCTCTACGAAGATTTTTCAATGACACGAACCACAGGAACGGTTTTTTTTCGAATCTGAAAGCTCAACAGAAACGACCAGAAACGACTTGCGCGACTCAACAAATACGAATGCCAAAAATCACTGTTTTTTGTCACTGGGGTTTCTCGCCGAAGACGGAGATGGCAGGGCCCGTGTGAGCGGAGGATCGCACAAACATCGCAAACCCCAACACCTGACGACTATTGAATTGACTATTGATGACTTGGGGGACTTGTCAGCAAAAGTGTGGCTGAGTTCTGGTATTTTTGGGCTTTGCGAACGATTTCATGCGATACAATCTGTTTGAAAACACTTAAATGCAGAGTCTGAATCTCCAGAGGTTTCAATGCAGGTACAGTTAAGTGACGGATTCTTGAGACACACATAAGGAATTCTGACTTCTCTAGAACTCAAGATCTTGTATTTCGAGAAACTCTGTTCCACTTTGAAATCTACGAACATACAAGTGATAAGATGCCAAGTTGCCGGGAAAAATTAATCATTAGCACTGCAGTATATGCAGTATTCATTAGGATCGATCAGTCGAAGTGTAAATCTGCTGCGCTCTGTGACATGACAGGGCTCAGCATCCGCCTGAAAGTCATGGACAGAGAAATCACAGAGCCTGGGCGAAATTGAAGATGTGGCCATGTGGCTTGCAAAACGGAACCCTCATGCCCCAACCGTGGCTCGTTGTGCGCCCTGCTTTAGACAGGTCGACTGAGAATATATCACAAAATTACACGGGTTTGTCTAACAATGGGTCATGTGCCCCGGTAAAATTGTTTGGAAATGGTAACCAATTGGGTTGCAGTGTCCCCACTCAGAGTGCTCCTGCAGCTATCTCCTGTGAGACTTTGGCAAGAGACCTTCGCTCAAGGTTGACGGACAACGAGAAACCTGGCAGCTGTTGCTGTCCCTGTCACACCCTCTAAATATTCGTTGGTTGGATTCGCTGTGGGCCCAATCTACATAATTCAAGACGTTTTTTGGCACTAAAATTTCGAAAGCTGCATCCCAAATCATCATACCAATCACAGAATCAGACTATAAAATCACACCAAAAATCACCACAAAATCACCATGAACTTCTCAGTTTTTGTACCGGTGGCCTGATTGAAGGGAACCATGCGATGACAATGGGAACTCTGCATGGGCGAAGTCGAAGACCGGGACAGCCAAGTCCGGTTGCCCAAGAGATCGCATTGAAAGCAACGAACCAAGGTGGGCATTGTCCAAAATCTTGGCACAGAATGGCGCTCAGTTCCCTTCCAGATCTTCCAGTGACATGTGAAACATGTTTTGCTATGTTTTGCTGGAGCCCTGATGTTTCTCCATGCTGATCCCGCATGTCCCTAGAGACATGCTCAAATCCCTGCGCAGAGCTAGCGTTTATAAACTTTCCAAAGCAATAAACCCTAAAACCCTGAAACCCTAAAAACCAAATCCTCAAAGCTAAAGTCAACATCGCTGCGTATAGCCAGTGTTTTCGTTCATCCTCTTGTGACAAGTATATGATACTGTTCGGGCATGTTATGTGGATATGGAGAAACGTCCGGGTTGGGGCGAACATGTTTCATGACATTTTTCCTCAATGTTCATGACATATTTGCAATTGATCTAGGACTGCTGCATTGAACCACAAGTCTGAATATAATTCAAATAATTCAAATTCAGGTTCTATTTCCTGACCCCAAAGGGTTGACGTATGTTGACGTGATGTCCTAAGTGTTCTTTGTTAAACTTTATTCGTCCTTGATTTGTGACACTGGGAGTCTGACCGACAGGCTGAAATCAAGGCATGCAAAGCTTCGCGGTGAAGGCGATGATCCCGGCGTGGAAGAGCTGAAGATCGACAGCAAACTCCTCATTCGAGCCAAACCTCGTAGCCGCCCCGTGGCAAATTTCTTGTTTTTCAAAGAACTTGTTTGACTTTTGGAGAAAAGAAGACCCGGTGCAAGTCATGATGATTCCTAAAGTTATCGATGACACTTAGATAATCTAATCTTCCATCCTTTCTGTACTATTTTCTATTCTAGTTGGCTAAACGGCTAAACATTGTTTGCTGGCAACGCAGCAACACGTTGACGTGGAACACTGAACTGAAGATGCCTGGAGCATGGCGTGCAGCTGAGGCACCGCAAAGCGAAAAGTGGGAGCCTGGACGGCTTGGGCTTCGAGTCAACAACGAAGAACCCACGTGAAAGACCTCGTCGCAATGCACAGGCGGGCCAAGGTTATCTGAGGTCGTTTGGCATCAACTGGTAATGTACGGCGATGTCTATCTGTGATGGGTCCAAATTTATCCAAATTTTATACTTTGCGTGATAAGAACATATAAGAACTGTATATCCTGTGAATCTTTGATGTGAGTTGCACGGACTCATGGTACTTGCCATGATCAGCTGCATGTTTCCTGCCTTCAAGGCCGAGATGGAGGGGGCAAGGTGAGCAAAGCTTCGCAGAAGTACGCCTGCCCCATGACCCATGGCTTAAGGGCCACATCACCCTACTAAAACGATGTGAACGATGTGAAATGGTTTGTGAAATGTTATGTCCTTGAATAGGTCTATATAGGCTATATAGGTCTATATTGTGTAGCATGTAGCATGTTGTAGCACTGTATGACACTGTTATGAGACTGTATTAGGTCTATACAATTCTATACATCTGTATACCTTTTTCCAAGTATCGCTTCGTGGCCCGGATCTGGCCTGGATCGAGGTGAATGTAGTTCAGGAGCGATAGGCTCAAGACGTCAACCCTAGCGTTGACGCTAGTGCCACCGCCGACCATTCCATCACCATATCCATAGAGAGTGGCTGCATGCTTGACTTCCCCCAAAATCAAAAGGAGAAAGTCCAATTGAACAAAACCTTGCAAGAACGAAGACAACCCCATCTTCGCAGGTTCAAACGCTGAGGTAGAAGAGTCTGAACGGGCAGAAGAACGCACGAACACACTCAATTCTATGCCTGAAAAGCTAAGGACTGGGACGCTGGAGCCCAGCTTTGCAAAAGTTCTCAAACTCAAACTGGAGCCGAGGTTTGCGTTGCATATCACCAGTAAGGCCAAGCCAATACGAGGTCCACCAGCCGTTGATGCCAAGAGTCCCATACACATGGAACCTTGTGTTGGCAGTGAAAATCCCAATCTCAAGTAATCAAATACCAAAGCTGGAAGATCAAAGCGACTGAAGCTTTGTAAGAATGATGGAAAGCCTATAATTGCAAAGTCCACGACTGGAAGCCCCAAAGCAAGTTGAACCGACGACTGCGCAGGCACAGAAAAGTCAACTAAAGTATGGTCGAACACAAATACTGGCAGCGCTAACCAAGCTAGTCCAAGAATCGAGAGTGAACTGCTGCAGCAAGCGGACTCTTGCAAAAGAAGCGAGGATTCGACGTGAACGCAGTTCAAGGCAAACAGCAACAAATCAAGATACGCAAGGCTTTGAAGTGACAGCATCAAGTCCATTTGCGCCAATTCAAGCATTAGAATTGCGGATCCCGAACAAGTATATGATCGTACAGAAGTGGCACTGCCTACAACAAAGAAGTCATTGACAGACAGCAACGCAACGTTAAAAGGTTTCGATTGCCCAATGGAAGAGGGCGAAAAACCAACATGTGCCAGGCTTTTGAGCAATGACAAACTGCCGGGGTGTAGAAAGTCTAAGGCAGGCACGACTAAGTCTAGTCATGCAAATGTTTGTGGAGACGTGGAGAATCCTATCGAAGCTGTGTTCAAAATCAACAGAACTGAATCTGACTTCACCGCACTTTGAACCAACAGCGGTGAGCCGATCTCAGCCCAAGCAAAAACGGAGGCCGGTGACCCTGTACGTGCGACAGCAAGGGGAAACGTGAAAAATCCAACTCGAAGGAATTGTTGTATAGGCATCGATAATTCAAGTTGTACCGCTTCAACAACTGACAACAACAAGTCAAGACAGGCAAAGCTCCGGGCAAGTAAGGAGAAACCAATGTTTGCCACTTCTATCGGAAACGTTGCTAAGTCAATACGAGCAAGACTTTGAGCAAACACGGCGAATCCCATGAGTGAGAGGTCAAACACAGACAGAATCAACTCCGCAATGGACTTTCCAAGACCTCCAAGAACAAGCAATGTACTTCCTAGTTAAGCCAAGCTTCGTAGTGACAGGGATGAGTCGAGTGGGACAACAAAAAGAGCAGAAGCTGGAGACTCAAGTCTTGCAGAGCTTCTGGGAAGTAGTGGAAAACCCAAGTTCGCACGGCTTAAGACAAGCAGCGATGATCCACCCTGGCCACTGCCAAAAATAGAAGGCATTGAATCGAGTTGGGTGTAGTCCACAATGGAAACCAAACTACCCATGCATGACATTCCAAGCACAAAGATACTTGGCTCAAGTCTTGCAAGGCCTTGAGGCAAAAGCAAGAATTCAATGCTGACGAAATCCAGAGCAAAAGACACTGAGCCAACACACGCAAAGCTTTGAATAAACAAAGATGGTTCCAGAGAACAGGCTCCGACGACACTGAGTTCTTTCACGACATCAAATCTCAGTGTCCCGTTCAAAAATAATGTAAGCCCAATACAAATGAGTGATCGAATTGACAAGCTTGAGTCTATCTGAGCGGAATCAAAGGCTGACAAAACCGGACCCAAATGTGCCATACTTTGGAGGGAAAGAATTGGTCCGATGCTGGCATACTCAAATACGAACAAGGAGGGACCGAGACATCCCACTCCCAGCAGCAAAACTGCAGAGCCAAGTCAAACAAAGCTTCTTGACGGAACTGGAGAGCCCAAGTGCACAGCACGCAAAGCTGAGAGCAAAGGCCCTGGTCAAGAGAAGCTGTGCAAGAATGATGACAGTCCCATGTGTGCACTATCCAAAACGAAGGACGGGAAATCCATGCACACCATGCCTGAGACTGGAAGAAAGCTATCCAAACAGCTGGATTGCCTCAATGGCAGTGTTGATTCCACATGAATGAAATCCAGTGATGATGCCATGGAGGCTGGATGAGCATAGCTGTGCGGAAGCAATGGGAAGCCCAGTTCAACCAGATCAACAGCAAACAAAGCAATCTCGGTTTGAGCGAGGTTGTCAACAGGCGTACAGCTGCCTAGGTGGACAGGCCAGCTAACCGAAAGAATGCTGCTTAGGCAGGCCAGTCCAAGTGTCAGAGTGGCAGGTCCCATACATGCTGAAGATCTCAAAGAAAGGCTCAAGTCCATTCCGACAAAGCTTGGGGTAGACATAGCCAAGGCAAGCTTTGAGAAACTCCGAATGAACAGAGAAGGGTCAATAGCGGCGTAGTCAAACGCAGATGGCGAAAAGTCTAGTCTTGCAAGTCCAGTTGATAAGAAGTGGAAACCAAGCCGCGCGTAGCTTCTTATTGGCAACATCAGCTCAAGTGACGTGCACTTCAACACGAACATCGGCAGTTCCAGGTGAGCAAAGGAATGAAGTGGAAGCACTGAGCCAAGATGGAGAAAGTCAAGCACTGACGCCAGCAACTCAAAACAAGTACAGCTTTGCAGGAACGAAGGACTATCAACATGAACGCCATCGAAAGTCAACAAGGTGGAAGGCAGTTGCAGTGTTCCCTCGGCCAAAAGGCTCAAGCCCAAACGAACAAACGATCTGACGGGCAAAAATGAACCTAAATGGTTGGGATCCAACACTGACAAAGATGACCCTAGATGAGCAAAGCTTTGCAGAAACAGGAAAAAATCGAGATGCAAAAGGTCAGACACCAAAATCATCAAGTCATATCTTTGCAAGCCAACCGTTGGTGGAGACGACTCTGACCTTGCATGTGATTGCAGCAGTGTTGAGGAGCCAATCGCAACCATGGACAAAACCAATGCAGGAAAGCCTGGTTTTGCAAAGCTTCGCACCGAGAAAAACGGTCCCATGCTTATAAAGTCAGCCGGCAAAAGAACGAAACCCATGTAAGCAAAGGACCTTGAGAACAATGAAGGTTCAACATGACCTGCACCAAACGGCAATGACAAAAGACCTGGTCTGGCTACTCCCAGCACCAGAACAGCAAAGTCAATTCAAACCAAACTTTGCAAAGGCGAAAGCAAACCCAGTGCCGCAATTTCAAGAACCAACGATGCAAAGTCCAAACATGCGAAAGACCTCAGAAACGGCGTTGAAGCCACGTGCACCAAGTCCAACAGCAGTGTGGCAAAATCACATCGTGCTGGGCTTTGTGCCGACAAAAACGACTCGACTGCTGCTGTCTCGAAGATCAACAACGTAAGGTTTAGCTGTGTGATACCCCAGACCAACACGTAAGAGGCCAAATGGGTAGAGCTACGAGGTGACAGGGTAAACTCTGTGTGTGCAGAATCCAACACAAAGATCGGAAGACTTGGTCAAGAGAAACTATGAATTGATGGGAATGATTCGAACTGCCCAGCATCAAACACAAAGACTGGGAGACCTGGACGGCCCAACCCGAAAATCGACATTGTACTTGAAGATCTTGCAAAGCTGTGCAAGAACAAACTGGATCCCATGTCTTTTACATCAAGCACTGGGAGCGATGATTCCAGGCACACAAAACTGTGCATCGGAACAACAGAACCCAGTTGATAAGTGTCAACAAGGAAGGCAGCTAAATCAGGTCGTGCAGGAGATCTCGCAAACATTGAGGATCCCATATGCATGGCTTCAAAGGCTAAAAGGAAGGATTCAATGCATGCAAGGCCAGTAATTGAAACTGCAAATCCCAGCCGAGCCAACGACCGCAGTGATATGAAGAACCCTATTGATGAACAATCAAATGCCAACAAGGCCAAGTCCAAACGAGAGAAAGATCTGAGAAACAATGCGGACTCTGAAGTGACATGATCCAGAATTGACATTGTCGAGTCTGCACGCACCTTTCCATATGTGAAGAATGCCAAACCCACAAGGTAGAAGTTCTTCAATGAAACCAAGTCTCTGCTCTGGGATGCAGCTGCGAGGGGAAGCGAAGGACCAAGCCGAACAAAGCTTTGCACCGACGTCAGTGAACCGACGGAAGTGAAATCCGAAACGGACATCGACGAAGCCAACCGGGCAGATGATCGCAGGAACCTCAGCGTGCCCAACGTGCCCTGTCCTGGACCTTGCCTCCGAAAGCAAAGATGTGCCAATATGATGCAAGATGTGGATTTAAATAATGATTCAAACACGAATAAAGAAGTGAATTCAACTTTCTTCAACTTTTTTGAAAAATGATTATGCCGCATTTATGCAATTCCGCAAGGCGGATCACAGTCCGATCTACGTTCCATCACAAGAACTTCACTTGCCTTGTTGAAACACGGTTTCACACGATGCTCTGTATATATATATATATTATATAACATATATATATATATTATATTTTTATAGGGTGTCTGGGATTGTATCTGGCTTTCATAATTGACACAAAAAAATGGCAGTTTTTTGAGTCCTTGAGTCCCTTCCCATCCTTCCCTATCCCAATGGCATATCCGGGGATCGCTCTATTTGCTGAGCGACATCAAGAAGTCGAGATAGAGGAAGTCCAAGGCAAACGTCGTACTTCCGTACCTTTGGCCACCTGCCGAAGCGACATAGCGACAAAGCGACAATAGACACAATCATTGTGTTCAACGGCGTGAATTGATGTGAAATGGGCGTGCAAAACTGCCTTTCAAAGATCCACACTGCCATTCAATACTAATTTGACTGTCTACACCTCTATACGACTTTTTTTTAATCTTTTATCGTCGGCCGTCTTGGTTCAGAAAGAAGTGTCACACCATTGGCTATTTGCCAACCTGATGCCTGAACAACAACCTTCTTCCAACATGCCTCCTTCGTCCATTGGTCAACACATACACAACCCGTGCACATATGCACACGCAACATCCTTTCTTCGAAACAATCGGTTCTCAACAACCTGCTCATAAGGACATATCCGTCATTTTCCAGAAACCCGCTTGAGTTTTGGAACACAATAATTAATGTTAGTTCCATATTCAAAATGCAGTCAAGATGCCCAAGGTCGGAGTTGCTGGGTCCATATGCGCCATGCTATGCGTTGGCAAGGAAGATTCGGTCTGTGTCGCCATGAGAATCAGTACCTCAGTTCATTGATGCTCATTGATGTTCATTGATGTCTTTATTTGAGTCCATCTTAGAGCAGTAAAATTCAGCGTTTGGGTCTTCACATGCTTGATTTGGTGGCCAGATGGTCAACTATGCGAAAAGACTGTCAAGAATTCTGAAGAAATATTGCTAAACAGTAGCAAATCACTGAAATCATGAACAGAAAACATGAAAAGACATGTAGCAATATGTAGCATATGCAGAATTACATACAATGCATATGGCCCCGAAGGTCCGCACAATATATCACCGAGCTGCAGTTGAGGCCAGTCTTGCGGAGCTCCGTGATGGCAAGGAACTTTCCAAAAAGGACGCGTCAAACACCGACGGGAATGATTCTACACAGACCAAACCACAAATGAACGCATTAAAGCCAAGTCGAGCGAGGCTTTGGATTGACAGCATGAATCCAAGATCGTTAAATTGACATGTTGATAAAACAGAGCCCAGGCAAGCAAGACTTTGCACAAACAGTGTTGAACCAATGTGATTCATGTCAGCCAGCAACAGTACAAGGTCAAGGTAAGCGTAGCTTCGGGTTGGCAGTAAAAAGTCCACCAAGGCATTGTCAAAGGCTAGCACTGATGGTTCCAACCTCAACAAACCTCCCACTAGCGACAGAAAATCAACATGCAACAGGCTGTGCAAAGACGAGAAGAAGCCTCCATGGAACGCTCTCAACACCAAAACCAAAAGGCCTGAGTGAGCAAAACTCTTTAGGGAAAGAAACAAACCAAGGGATGAACCTTCCAGCGGAGAGAGAGCAAGATCAGGATGTGCTAGGCTACGTGACAAAATAGAGAAATCGATCTGCACAGCGTCAAAGACAAAGATTCGCAAACCCAGCTTTGTAGTTCCTGAAGTTGAAAGCGTCAATGCCGAACAGCTCAGGCTCCTGCGAATGCTGTCGCTGCTGTGCCAAATGGTGAACTAAGTAGCCTGGACCTTTTGAATATTCTTGAATATTGTGGCTTAGGTTGCACAAGAGCACACACTACCCTGATTGATCTTAAACCTATTTAAACCTTTGGGATTTCCATCTTTGATCTTTGAACCCGGTACCCAGTAACAAACCCCGGTCAGCGTTGTCACTGTTGTCTCCTGAGCGACATAAAACTTCCGCAGTGTGTCATGGCCAATGCCAAGGGTGACGACTCTGATCGGGCGTAGGATTGCGATGAGGACGAGAGGCCAAACTGAGCGCGGTCACAGGGCGCTACATCAAGGACCCGACTAAAACTGATGACATCAATGACAAAAAGGACCATAAAAAAAGAATTTGGGCAGTTTATTGACATACTATTGATGTGCAATTGATATATTCATTGACATATTTCGAATTGCATTCCCAACGCTCAGGATTGAAGAGATCAACAAAATGCGGCACTTGCCGAAAACGCTTATACAGCTACAGAAACAATACCTTGACTACTGTACAGTACTGTACATGTCAGGATATTTCACTTTTAAAACTTGGAGAAGTGATCTTGAAGTGGTGCAACCCTTTTGCACCTTTCCACTTGGACAAAAGCTTGCCATGAGTGGAAGCTTTTCCCTCAACTGTAAAGACACATCCAGAACATTTTTGCTGAGTGGAACATTTTCAACAAGCCTTGGTTATTCAGGTTTCTCAAATTCCAGCATTGTCCAACCCCGCATGTACATGTCTGTACGATCTTTGTATCTTCAAAGGTTGAAACTTTGCCTGAAACTTCAAATGCTTTGTCTTTATCACACGTCTCAAATCTACAGTGTAAAGCTCTGTGGTATGGGCATGACATACTATCTACATCTATTTCGCTTCTAAATCCTATGCCAGCGTGTCTACTTCGTCCGCTCCAAGGAACAGTTGCCAATCCACAGAGAGAAGTTCGACTGCCGAAGTTCACTTCCATCGCCTCCCAAAATGGCCCTTTTGTATGTCCCAATGCTTCGAGAAATTTCAAGCCTTGGATTCCTTTGGATATCCTTTGGATATCCTTTGGATTCCTTCACAATTTCAATGGGAATTTCATGGACTTCAAAGAATTTCAATGGGAATTTCATGAATTTCAGTGATCATTGATGGCCATTGTACGAATTGCATTCTGCGAATTTCGGCACATTGTTCTGCTGAATCTAAAAATTAGTAACAATTTCTTCTTGCAGTCTCGCACAACACATACAAATACATGCAGTTGTGCATTGTGGTAACATGGAACATGGGGATGGGGAAGGGGTGATCTTCGCACTTTACTCGTTATGTGTCGTATCTACGACAATTCATCCTAAAATCAGTCCAAAAGTAGGGAAACATATAAAACATAAGATCTGAAACGATTCAAACCATAACATGACAGTCAATTCAAATGACTGGAAAATAGCTAATGATCCCAAGACAGCCAGCTGCGACCGCATGCAATTCCAACATGCGTCCAATCCAAATGAAGCCTGAGATTCCGCAGACAATCTCATTAAAGATAGCTAGGGATTATTATGGATTATTACATTTAAGGCAACATAAAAATATATAAACATCATACATTACTACATTTTTCGTATCAACAAACAAAGACAACTTACATCAAAGCTGTGGCCCCCAACGCAAGAAATCGTATTTCCGACGCGTAAGGATGACCTGGCACCGCTCAAATCAGCTCGACTGAACTGCAGTGTTGTCAGTGATGTCTTCTCAAGGACAAAGCACTTTTTTGAAAAAAATAGATCAATCATGTATGATTATTTATACAATTTGATGTATGTATGTATGTCTGTATGTCTGTATGTATAAATTGTACACATTTGGCATGTTCAAACGTCGGACATCTGTTCAGACCCCAGGAAGAGCACTCAAATCCTCAGCCATCCCATCAGTTCTCTCATCACTTCCATGAAAACACAGAATTTGTTGACCCCATCTGTAAACACCTGAAACCAATCACCATCAATCACCATCAATCACCATAAATCACCACTTCCACCCTGGCCTGGCAGGTGTCGAAAATCCCAAGTTCACAAGATCAAACACGGAAGCGACGGAGTCCAATCGTGCAAGTGATTGGACCAACGACAAAGGTCCTGGATGTGAGAATTCAAACACTGACGTTGCAGAGTTGAGCTGAGCAGGACTTCGCGATGAAAGGCTGAAGCCCAAATGTAAAAAGTCAAAGACCAATGGGAGAAACTCAGAACAAGACAAGCCAGAAGCAAACAGCAACGAACCGATTCGACTGAATTCCTGAAGGGACGCAGGAAAGCCTGGGTGTCCATAGTCAAGTGTAAACAGTGGACTGTCCGGGCAAGCAAGACTTTGCAACAAGGGCGGGGATCCTGCACGATTTGCATCAAACAGAAACAGCAATGACTCTAGTCGGGGCATTCCACAGACCAAAAGTGCAGAGTCTGCCTTTGAGGGGGATTGCAGCGACAGGGAAAACCCCAAGTGAGCCTCACGGGGTGCAAGGAGCGAAAAGTCAAGGCATGCGAAAGATCTGATCAATGTGAAGCTGTCCAAATAAGAGCTTTCTAACAGAAAAACAACGAGCCCTGGATGAGCCGAGCTTCGCGCAGAAACGAAACTACCCAGGGTGGCTGCGTCAAACACCAAGACAGGAAAACCCGCTCTGCCAATCATAAATGTAAGAATTGGACTTCCGGAATGAGATAGGCTCCGCAAGAACATAAGTAAGCCAGCAAAGGAAAAGTCTGAAACCAACACTGCAAAGTCGAGACGGGCAAGGGATTGCGAGAACGGCGAAAATTCCAATTTCGCATTGTCGGAAATAGGCATGCTGAAGCCTAGGCGACAAAGGCTTGGGACGGGTGAAGCTATTTCTGGTCGAACGAAGGAATGCAATGAAGTAGGTGGGTCCACGGCTGCGAAGTCAAACACCAGCAGGGCAAGATCTGGACATGTAAAGCTTTGTACAAAGAGCGACAATTCCAAATAAGCTGCGTCAAATGTCAAGACGGCAAGTACAGAGCACACAAAGCTTTGGACAGAAGCTGTCAATCCAAGGAAGGCACTGTCCAGAAGAAAAAGAAAAAAGCCTTGCCTCACAACTCCACACACGAACGGATTCAGTTCAGGTCTGCAGAAACTCTTCAAGAGAAGCAGGAAGCCAAAGTGCCACAAGTCCAGGACAAAAAGCAAAAAATCCACTTGACTGAAGCTATGAATGAATGGATTGAAGCCCAAATGCAAGAAATCAAATGCGGATGCCGGTGAGTCCATGGCTGTGGTGCCGAAGGCCAGCAGCATAAAGCCCGGATAGCTATGAGATCTCAAAAACAACAACGATCCGATGTGACAGAAGCCAAGTGAAAAAACGAGCAATTCAGGGTGTCCGAACGAATGTGAGAGCAACAACGGTTCCACTGCAGCAAAGTCCAGCGAAGAAATTGCGAAGTCCGGTTGTGCAGAGCTTCGTGACGACGCTGAAGAGTCCACAAGACCATATTCGAAGATTGAAAGTGCAGGACCCACTCGAGGCAAGCCAACCACAAAAAGAGAACTTTCTGGACAAACCAAGCTTCGCAGGGGGATTGCACTGCCTACCTGCGTTGCACACAATACCAACACGGCCAAATCAAGACGGGCAGGTGATCGCATTGACAGAAGCAGTTCTGTCTGCGTTGCATCAAACGCTGAGATATGGGATTCTACGCGAGTCATCCCCAGTGCCAACAGCATCAGTCCTGGTTGCACAGCAGATCTCAGTGGTGTGGTGCTCCCGATGTTGGCAATTCTCAAAGTTGATGGCAGAAGGCCTGGACAGCTGAAAGACCTCAGAGATGTTGGAAGGTCTGCATGTCCAAAGTCCATGGTAGATACGGCAAATCCAGGCCTTGCGCAGCTTTGTAACGAGGGTGAAAATCCTGTTGTGACACTGCCAAAGAGCGACAAAAACAAACCCATTCGACTGATCTGTACCATTGAGAGGGCAGGGCCGAGACAAACCAATGCCCTTAGAAACGATGTAAAGCCCGTGTCTGCGTACCTAGAGATTGACATCACCAGTCCGCAGCGGGCAAGTGATCGAACAGGTAGCGAGGACGCAAAGTAGTTGAGATCTAGAATTGGAAGGCTCAGCTCGAGTTGAGAGGGTTGTTGCAGGAACATGGGACTTTCAGTATGGACTGCCTCGGATAGGAACACAACTGGGCCAAGACACCCCAATCCCGAAACAAATGGCAAGAGCTCAAGACACGCGAAATTGCGAAGTGACACTGGAAGCTCGAGGTGCCCTGCATCTGATGTAAACAAGAATGGTCCCAAATGGGCAAAACTCCTCAAGGACATGAAACTTGCCAAGAGTGATGCATCAAACGCCGACAATGTCAGCTCTAGTCAAGAGATGCCAGAGGTCAAAAGTGCTGGTCCGGGCTTGGCAAACTGTTGCAGCAAAACAGAAAATCCAGAGTTGGCTGCATCAAATGTGAACAGTGGAAGACCTAAGTGAGCAAGGCTCCTCAGCAACATGGACAAGTCTAGGGACGCAAAACTCACTGATGGGGACGCGAATCCAGGGTGGGCGAATGATCGGGCAGACACGATTAGTCCCATATAGGCATGGTCGAACACTAGCACAAACGAACCCGTGCGGGACAAGCCAGAAGCCGGCAAAGACAATTCGAGACGTGCGAGACTTTGCAGTGATGGACTCAAGCCACAATGTGCAAACATGAGTATCAACAATGATGGACCCAGTTGTGCAAAGCTTTGTGATGAAAGCGATGGGTCTAGCTTACTCCATCCGATCACGGACATTCCGCTCATTGCCTCCTGGAAACAGTCCCCATGGATGGACATTGCGAGGCCCATCCATGTAAGGCTCCTTATTGATGGAGGAAATCCTACTGTCATAAAGTCCATCACAAATGTCATGAAGCCCAAGTGAGCAAAGGATTGCAGAAAGGTTGTAGGACCCAAGTGCAGGAAATCAAACACTGGCGGACCTGGTCCCATGCGAGACAAGCGCATCACAAAAAGCAAAAGTCCCAACTTGGTGAAAGATCTCAGTGATGAGGATAGGTCGGATTTCGCCGCATCCAGAACAAAGGCAGCCGATTCAAGTCATGCGGAACACTGCAGCAATGTTGGCAAGCCAGGTGTCGAAACCTCGAACAGTGAGAGAGCTGGTTCCAGTCGTGCATGGCTTTGTATTGACATCACGGGACCAGTGGAAACACTGCGAGGCACTAAAAGTGCAGGTTCAGGTTGTGCAAAACTTTTTGCTGGTGATGAGAAACTAAAATGGCCAGCATCAAATGCGGAAGTCAGCGAACCTGATCGACACAGAGAGAGGAAAAACATCGAAGACCCGAGGCATGCAAAGCTGCGGAGGAGTGCTGGAAGGCCTAGGTGAGAGAATTGGACGATTGGAAGGGCCGAATCAAGTCACGCGGAAGATTGAAGCAAAGGTGGGGAATCAGTGTGTGAGCTATCAAACACCAAGACAAATGATGCTAACCAGCTTGCTCCAAAGGTCAACATAGGAAATTCTAACTGACAAAGGCGGCGCAAAGACATTGGTGGTTCTGTTCTGGACGCGTCGAAGATTGAAGCCACGAAGCAAGGCCGTGCAAACGATTGCAAGAACGGTAGAGATCCAGACAGTGCTTTATCAAAGACTGACATGAGAAATCCCATTCATGTGATGCCACTGAAAGGGAGAGCAGATTCTGCATATGCAGAACTTTGGGGAAGCAAAGATGGTCCGAGATCACCAAAGCCACATGCGGAGATTGTTGGCCCCGGCCATGCAAAGCTTCGCAACAACAGCGGTGATTCAAGATGACCGAAGGACAGAACAGATGCCGTGAAACCGAGATCTGCAGGACCTCAGGCACACGCGGCACGCAAAATCCAAAGAGGGGAATGTCACCGAATTGTCATCCTATCCATACCAGGTCTCTACCAGATCCACTTATCATGTCAACATGTGAGATTCCGAGATTCTGTGCCATCTTTTGGGAATCCACACACCAACACAGCAAACTGATCTCCCCAAGAAAAACCTAAACGGCACTTCATGAACAACCATTAACTGCCATAAATATCATCGATCAATGGATTTATGATCATTTTTTGGAACACCCAAAAAAGTCGCAAAATCCCATGGGATTTTTGATTCGCCAAGGCGCTATGCAGCAGCAAGGTGAATCCCAAGTGCAGGAAGTCAAGTGCGAACAGCGACACTTCTGAGCCTTGGAGGATGCCAACATTTTCAGGGCGCCTCTCCCGGTCCCTTATCCTGTAACGACCACAGTTGGGAGAAGTTCAATGACTCATTTAAGACAAGGATAACATCTAAGAACATTTTATATCATTTGATCATATTTGATCATATTTTATTGCCTCATATATAATTCTTATATGATCTTCCCTTGCAGAATTCGGCAACACGTCGATTAAGGGCGGTCGTCAGGTCACGTGCCCTCTCGATCGCCGATGACATCGAATCCGGTTTTGCGAAGTTTCTCGAAGATGCAAGCAGTCCAAGCCTTGGCGAAAATCGAAATATTCACAGCTTAACCCTACACTTGAAATATGATGAAATCAGCATACAGGCAAACTACAATAATGATAAAATTAATAAATGATATATGTATATATATACATATATTTGACCATATCGAAATATGTATGACCGTATAAAGTTTTACAGGATTGAATCATTTTTTAAATATCTACAGGTACATGATTCACCACGAACACAAACATTCAATATATTTCATCATTGAAGACATTGAGCCCTTGGTCTCTGTCGTCAGTATCTCAGTCTTTCAGCTCCCGACTTAGCCATGTCAAATGGTGAAGGGACGAAGCCCAAACGACCCCTAGATCTGAACGACAATGCCAAGCCTCTCAGGAACTCTGACAGGGGAACTCTCCAGCGGGAACCAAGGAGACCCTTGGAGACCCTTTAGCGATCTTATAGCGATCTTTAGTGTGCTAAATTGCTAAATCAAATGACTCAAATGACGTACATCGTATGACAATGATCATTTCGTGATTTTTGTCACGCTATCGACATGAAATTGGCATGTTGGAAACACACTGAGATCGACCTCAGACATCCGACGGTCACACTTGACATCACTTGACATCACTTGACATGTGGCAATTTCGTCACTGTGATATGCCGTGATACTTTGTTTGACTGTTCAACTGCGAGAATCTTCTCTCTATTCAGGATATTGAGAACCAAATCAGGGCGTGTCAACCTCCGTGTGCAGTCCTAACGTTTGAGAACCACAACATATTAAACACGTCGCCAAATTTCTCCGAACAAACTTTTCCGTTTTACAAGATTTCCCTGGCAAGGCCTGAAGTCGCGAGGTCAAACGCAAACATTGAAAGTCCAACCTGTGGCTCTCGCTTTTCTTGTTCTTTGCCCCAGATCAATTTGCAATGAATCACAATGAATCAAATTGAAAAATCTTCAAAGATACATTTAGGGAGACGCCCCCAAACCGTCGCCTGGACCGGTCTAAGCACTGACGAAGAAGAGCCCAAGTGGACCATCTGTTGCAATGGAATCAACGAATCCATGTGCGAAAAGCCCCTGAGAGTTGACAGCGTCAGCTGGACCCAATGGTGGATGAACCATGGGTAGAACCACATCCAAGCATCGACCCACAAGAATGTTGGGGAAACCGGAAAAAGGCCCTAGAGCTTCCTGCTAAACACTTTCATAACCAGTGCAGTATATATATATATATCAATATCTGCCGACCCCGGCTGATGCAACGGTCAAGGATTACAGGTTTCTGTTTGTGCAACAACAACAGCAACAACAACAGCATCAACAACAGCATCAACAACAACAACAACAACGACAACGACAACGACAACGGTCATTCCGGAGCAGCTGCAGCAGCCCTTGTTTGTCTATGGGAAAATGACAAGTCTAGATTTTAGTGTTTCTTGCATCAAAACGCAAAGAAAGACTTGGGAAGGTGCAAGGTCACGGTGCAAGTTAGAGGGATCCAAGATGCCAAAAGTAAAACACACCGATCGAAAGAGAACGCTTTTTCTACGTGCTGGCAACGTACGTTAGGGACTTTTTCTGCGCTTGTTTGTAGCTTCTCCGTCCTTCGCTGGCATGGTGTTTCTCTGTCCGAGAGCCATGTTTTGAGCTACCGTGTCTCCTTTTCGGCGTAATTTTGCAGCCGCGCTGGCAACGTCGTTTCTAGCTCTTGTGGAAGGGCTTCGGACATAAGTTTCTACGGATTTCAGAAGACACGTAAGGGAGTTTTTTGGTGCGATTTCGTGGCTTGTCCGTCCTTCACTGCCATGGTGTTTCAGTGTGGCGGGGGTTGTTTTCAGGGGGCTGTTTTCAGTATGCGCCGGCCCCAGCCGACAGCAAGGGGGAGTGCTCTAGGGAAAAAGACTTGCCTACCCCAACGCATGGCACAATTATTGCAACAACAACAGCAACAACAACCACAACAAAAACAAGAACAAAAACAAGAACAGCAAGAACAACAAGAACAACAAAAACAACAAGAACAAAAACGATAACAACGCCAAACAACGACAAACAACGACAAACAACCACAACAACCAAAACAACAAACGAAGGAACCAACCAACCAACCAATCAACCAACCAGCCAGCCAACCAACCACAACCAACCAACCAACCAGCCAGCCAGCCAGCCAGCCACCCACCCAACCACAACCAACCAACCAACCAACCACCCACCCACCCAATCACCCAACCACCCAACCAAAACCAACCAACACCAAGCAACCCACCAAGCAACCCACCAAGCAACCCACCAACCAACCACGACCAACCAACCACGACCAACCAACCACGACCAACCAACC
>Ga0126342_10002804_pt1 | contig 27866 bp, 20 predicted proteins | sample Cyp1metagenome_FD_92528 | JGI IMG/M metagenome (GOLD analysis project Ga0126342, IMG submission 92528) | Coral microbial communities from Lord Howe Island, Old Settlement Bay, Australia - Cyphastrea 1 metagenome | ecosystem: Host-associated > Invertebrates > Cnidaria > Coral ... | reverse complement strand
TATACTATATACTATATACTATATACTATATACTATATACTATATACTATATACTATATACTATATACTATATACTATATACTATATACTATATACTATATACTATATACTATATACTACTACTACTACTACCACCACCACCACCACCACTACCACCACCACCACCTCCACCACCACCATCACCACCACCATCACCACCACCACCACAGCTACAACTACAATTACAGCTACACTACTTTACACTACAATACACTAATTAAACTGCAGTGCATTGAAGCTACAAATGCAAATACAACTTCAACTACACTGCATTACGTAACACTACACTACACTACACTAATTACATTAGATTACACTACAACTGCAACTACCACTACATTGCGTTGCACGACACTACACATCAACTACAGCTACACTACTTTACACTACTTTACACTACTTTACACTACTTTAAACTACTTTACACTACTTTACACTACTTTACACTACAATACGTTAGACTACACTACACTATACCACGCTACAGTACACAACACTACAGTACACTACAATACACTACACTAATTACACCACACCACAACTACAACTGCAACTGCAACTGCACTACACTAATTACACTACATTACAACTACAACTTACAACTACAACTCCACTACTTGCAACCACTCCAGAAAACACAACTCCAACCACCTTTCGGTTCATCAGTGGATTCGCTCTGCCATCCGTGGGTCACAACAGCCAACCTCTCCTATAGGTTTCATATTTTTGAAATTCCGCCGCCGCCTTGTGCGGTACTACTGGTAAGTATGTAGACAAAAGAAGTACATTATAGGTAGAAGAAAAGGCAATGATAACGATGGAAAATGTAGCGGCTGATCATGAGAAAGATGAAAGAGGCAAGATGCCAAGATGTTAAGATGAACGCTGAGGAGACGCAGTGAAGCATTTGTACTGATACAGGACAGAAGCAAGAAATAGACATTGCAAGGGAAACGCCAAGGTATAGAGGTCTGTGGGACACACCTCAAGGTCTTCCTTGTTGTAGGTACCAGCAAGTAGCTCACATACAGATGCGTAGAGTGTCGTGAAGTGTCATAAGGTGTGTCTGGCTAGTAAGACGATCCCAGCCTAGTTAATCATTTCTTTTGGGAAATCAGCTGAAACCAGCAACAAAAGTGTCAGAGTTCAACCCCGTCACCTGATGGCAGCCAGCTATTCAAGACAAGTAGCTTCAGAGGAAATCCCGCCACACTTGGTGGCGCAGATTCCTCTGAACCTGGCCGCGCAGCCCCCGGTCCCTGCCAGGTTCGTCACCCAGAACTTCTGGGCAGCGTCCCCGGCGGTGTCATTGCGCAGGGCCGGTGGCAAGCGGGCCTGTGCCCAAAGACGCTCGTCCATCCGCCTGCGCTCCTTAGGCGTAAAAAGAAACACAGGAACTCCAGCTGGAAAATCCCCGAGAAAAGTCAGGGCCAAACAGAAAAGCAAAGACAAACAATAGAATCTAGAAGCTCCAGCGGGGGAATCTTCAAGAGAAATCAAAGGTAAAGGAAAAAAACAAAGACAAACAATAGACTTATAAGAACTCTAGCAGGAGAATCGACAAGAGAAAATCAAAGGTAAAGGAACAAAAATAACAAAACAAAGACAAACAATAGATTTATAAGAACTCCAGCAGGAGAACTTTGAGTCTGCTGAACAGCAAAATTCGATCAACATTCTGGGCACCTATTTATTTTCTGGGCCCCCCTGATTCCCAGCAGCAGTAGCTAACTTCGGCACCATGGCAGTAGGCGGCATCGCGTTGTCGCGAGCTGCTTCTTCCACCTTTGTCGGGCCAATGCCAATGAGATTGATGGCATGTTGCCAGAGTGCTGGTCGGGTAAAGGCTTTTGTGAGCATGTCCGCAACTTGGAAATTTGTACCAACGTTGAGGAGATCGAACTGTTTACATTCAAACTGTTGTTTCAACCATTTGAAGTTGATGTTTTGGGTTTTGTTCATGTGTCTCATGGATGCTGATGAACCGGTGGACATTACCGTGATGGTAGCTTGATTGTCCTCCATGAACTTGATTTGATAGAACTCGGGGAAACTAGCCTTGAGTGAATTGATGTCCGCAACACTACAACCCGTATCAACATTCCCATTCCGGATGTCATCAATTTCAGGGCCAATGTTGGCGCAAGAAACTGGATATACTGGTTAAACCCCAAGTAGCGCACTGCTAAAATAGCACCTAAATGGTATATTTCTGGTTTGTTGGTCAATTTATCAGGTTCTTCTAATTTAGCCAGATTGTTCTAATTTGTCTTATTTATTTCCATTTTCTGATTTATAATTACTTGGATTGTTCTAATTTGTCCCTGTCTTTGACAAATCCAAGTAATTATGTGTGCTTTGTTTCATGGCAAATCCCACAAAGGTGACCCACCCCACTTATCTGTGCTGGTGAATAAGCCCCTAGTAGACCTAAAGCTGAAAAGTGTGGTCTATTAGGGGATGATTATATGATTGGAGTGGGAAAAACGGCCAAGAGGTCGCTATCAAAGGTGGCACTGGAAGGGGCTGGCTGTGCTTTTTGCATGTTCCCACCATTTCCCACCTTTTCTCCGAGTTTTCAGAAGTTTCGGGTTGAAACACACCAGAATGATGTTGCTCAATTCATGGCATAATTGATCATTGAATATCTTTCTGATCTCATTTGATAGTGAATTCCGCATCAATACATGTTCTACCCCAGCCCCAAACAATTGTTTTGTTCTTGCCTCTGTCCACACGCTGCTTGCACTGACCACTGCCACAAATGTGATGTTGGACAGCCATTGGGAGTTTCCAATTCAGCATGTTTTGGATAAAATTCACGGCATCATTCACTTCTGCATCACTGGCGGTCCAAAGAATAAGATTTGTTGTGATGTGTTTGAACATGAAGATATGATAAGATATGGATAATTCTTAAGAATTGCTGAACCTGCTTTGAAGCCGTGTTTGATGTGTGATGCTTTCCCCAACAAATCACAATCATTTGCAGGGTTTGGTTGTATTACAGCAAATCGCAATGAATGATTCCAAATTGATGACTCATGGTACATCACTTTAGGACCTTCCAAATCTCAACTTGGCAGTAGAAATAACAGATTTTCAAGCTGTCTTTCGTACTCAAAAATAGAGATGTCGTTACAAGTGGCAGTTGGCGTCGTTGCCAGGCAGGCGCCACCAGTTTCGTCTTTGTCCAATGATGCACATCTTGACTCCGGAGCTGTGTCTACCAGAATGCGGGGTGACAATCCTGCTCAAGAATTATCTCTATTATATCATGTATATATATATATTATATATATGTATAAATACAATCTAGACCTAGACTTATTCATTTGAATTATATGATATTATATGTACGGAACTGGGTGGAGTATGGATTTGCCATGTTGAAAGAACTCTGCGGATACGTTGCAAGATGAAGCAAAAATACCTCGAGAAATCCTGAAAGCTAATGCACCCTGAGAAATCATCACTTTCTTACAGGAATATCACATGAAAATCACCTACAACAGGGCTGCTGCCAACACCTCAAATACGAGAGGGTAAATCTATGTAGATTTGGTAAATGAAGAGGTAAAAGGACCAATAAACCCCCCTTGTGGCTATGATACACCTGTAGTTGTTTGGAGCAACCCTGTACAAGCGGGTCTGCTGTTACTGAAACTGTGGAATCACATCCGGACTCAGCGCTTGAGTCAAAGCATGACCCTTGGATTGAAACTGACGACACATTTCAGGTACTGCGCGTTTGCTTCAACATTAGCCAACCTGGGTCGCGAAATGACTGTGTCAGGTGACACCCTCAGTATCTTCAGAACCCCGTGGATATCCAAGGTATCCGAAGCACTATGCAATGCATTCCATACACAGTTCATTGCGCTCAGTTGTAACTACGCTGCGCGACACTCAAGCTACGCAGCAGAGTGGTTCTGTAATCACTGATGGCCTGGCAAAGGCGAAGGGTTTCATGCCATCCAATGGTTTCCACATGATTTTCTAGAGATTGGCGTGTGAAAACCATATATGATGCACGATTTGGAGCAACCCATGTCACATAATCATATAACCATGGTGGGAAAGAACAGGACCGTTAAAAACAAGTGTCATGGAACATATAATGGAAATTGCACTCCAGTAAATTAACATAGACCCAAACAAATAGGGTTTTGAAGATTAGGTTCCACTAAAAATTGCTTATTTTCAGGGTCCAACTGTTAATTTACCAGAGGCTACCTGTGGTGTCCGGTTGCCAATTTGGGTTGTCCAATGAGAACGGAACTCATCCCACCGCCCATATAGGTTTATTACCAGACATATCCCGTATATTATATATATATATATATACATATTATTAAATACAGTTATTGATATATTACGATATATATATATGTATATGTAGTATGTAAAACATATATCATATGAATCATATGATATCCTATGATACCCTAAAACAATATGTTAATATGTTAACCAATTCTTTCACACGCCCTAAAACCAGTCGAAAACAGAACCAGCCCCGTCGGTCCATGCCTGACCCACCTCATCATCTGCTGCCTGACGTTGGGACACCTCGGATTGGCGGCTTGGCGGAGCGTTTTGCGGAGCCTGCCGTGTTCAGTTGAACACGTAGTACTGTGCATCCATATATTAATGTGTAATAATATATACCCTCTGGTAAACTAACATAGCTATTGAAAATGGTGATTTATAGTGGATTTACCCATTAAAAATTGTGATTTTCCATAGCTATGTTAGTTTACCAGAGGGTGTATATATATATAATGAATAGTGTGTATATAATCTGTATATATATATGTTATAATGTATAGAAATATCTAATATAATATATATATACACTGTGTAGACATGAATTTATATCTATATCATTCTATATGTATATTCATGACTAGCAGGTTTATACTAGTGAGAAATTCAGGTAATTATTCTCGCAAGCAGGGAAATCCGCAAACTAAATTAATGTTTCGATGGGAAAGTCATTTACAAAATGAAGAATTTTCCAGCACGCCGTGTTGGCAAACACTGAAGAGTATTACTAGAAAATAGGAAAAAACTAATTTTATGCAATTTTACATGGATTCAGCACTGCTTTTTGGGGTTTTTACATGTTTTACTCTCCAATCTTTTTGGGGGTTTGCTTTAAATGGATATTTCTAGCAATTCAGCTATACTAGAAATGAACAAGTAGCGCTCCAGTTCTGCTTGAAATGTCAGCATTCTGTTTTGGTAGTCGGAAAAAGAGTAACCCACGCAAGAAGGTAGAAGAGCTACGTGCAACTATTTTAGTATTTTGCAAGGGCTCCACTTTTCTATCTTTTCAAGGATTGTTGGAAATTGATATGAAAGGAGACAGTGGCAGCAGCGAATGCAGGGGAATTGTGTTTCAAAGCTAAGATCTAGCCTTGGCATAGATCCAACACCTAGCCTCGCCCTACGGCAATTCTGGTGAAATCCCAGTGTTCATTGATTCAACCGTATCAAGATCACATAAAATCATATAAAATCACCTAAATACATCAATTCCTGGTTTTAACCATCGTTTACCCTCTGGTTATGACTAACATAGCCATGGGAAATGACGACCCATAGAAAGTTCGATGGTTTACCGTTCTTAAAAATGCATGGTGGATCTTTCCAGTTCGCAAAATGTTAGTTGTTAATTAGTCATTTCACCAGATGGTAAATCCCATGAACAATTCCATTAAATCTCATAAAAAATCATGGTTCAATCCCCCATGTTACCCTCTGGTAATTTAACATAGCTATGGAAAATCACCATTTTTAATGGGTAAATCCACTATAAATGGCCATTTTCAATAGCTATGTTAGTTTACCAGAGGGTAGTCATTTCACCAGATGGTAACCATATTTTCCCAATGGAAACTCCCAAAATCGCCCCGGCCTCAAAGTCCAACTGCTCCCTGAGCTGCGCCAGTTGATCCAGGGCCGAGGCCTCGGGGCTTTTCCGGAAGCCATGGGAAAACCATGGGAAAACCATGGGGAAAACCTGGGAAAACCATGGGAAACCGTGGGAAGACCATGGTTTAATGGGGTTCAACTATGTTTAACTTGAGCCATTTGTGATTGATGTCGTTGAATAATGATCTAAACATAATGGGAATAATGGAATAATGGTGATTTAAAAAACATTGGGAATAATGGTCTAAACATAATGGGTTTAAATGCCAGCTAATGGGATTTAACATGACCATAAATGGCAAAAAACTAGGGTTTAACTTGAGCCATTGGTGTTTTTTTTCGAAAAAAATCAGAAAAAATGATTGAAGCTACAAAAAATGAGGAGATTCACAATTCTGATGGGAAGTAGCCGACATAAAATGATGTATCAGGTATGATCATCTAAGCTAACATATAGTTGGCAGTTGGAAATAATTGGTATGTTGGTATATTCATCCAATCTCCTATATGTTGGTCAACAACTGAGCAATATCGAATGATGTTTATTGAAAGTTTATTGGTATCACATGGCAGAATCGCATCGCAAGCTACAGAAATGGGGGGCTCATGATGATTTCACCATAATTTGTTTCGCGACCAAAAAGGCAGGCATGAGTTCCAAGCTACTCTCGTCTATGGGTGCGGTGGTTTGGGGGGATGGTATGATCAGTGAATATAAGTATTATAAATTACCCTCTGGTAAACTAACGTAGCTATAAAAAATAACAATTTTTAATGGGAAAACTCACTATAAATGGCCATTTTCAATAGCTATGTTAAATTACCAGAGGGTATGTATTCCCATCTGGCTGGTTTATCAACATAGTAACATGATGTAACATTTGGAGAAAAACATATCAACACTATGAAAAACACGCAGATCTATAGCCATGCAACGCCCTGTTTATTGGTATAGTCCTATCATACTGGCTGGTTTATAGGGCTTACGATAATGGGTCATGCTATGGTCATAGTAATTCCCAATAAACCAGGTGGCATAACCCGTGTAATAGTCTCGCACAACCCGTGTAATAATCTATCAGTTGATACCAGTTGGTATTTTGGGCGCTGCTCACATGAAATGAAATACTCCATATATAACTATCAGGACTTCTGATAAATACATATCTGCAACATAAACTAGGGAATAATGATCGTCTCCTATCAAAATTGTATTCTCTGGGCAAAATCTAGACCCATTTATAGATATATAGTTTTATGATTGTTCTGAGCAAAAGATGGCAAGACTATGAAATTGATCAAAATGGTAAATTCTGATGATTCCAAAACCTGATTTACATGATCATCCTGGGATGATTCCCTACAATCAATGGACCCGTTCAATAAAACACAATTTCCATCCATCATTTCCGTGTTGGAAAGTTGCTGTCCCTTTGGGGAATCTATACTCGTTGGTTCATAATTATCCTTATTATGGGTAGGAATCATCCACAATAACAATAGATATCAATAGATATCAATAAACATTCCTACCAGAACAATCAATGGCTAGTACAACCTAATCAATAACAATATTAACAATAACAATGGATTATCATCCACAATAACAATGAATGGCTAGTACCTCCAAGAACGATCAATAGATATCGCACGAGAATCAGCCAAAGCGCACGTTTCTCCACGAGGGCTTCAGCCGGCGCAAACCTACGGCAGTGACGTAGGTTACATTGTCATTACTGAGTCCATGACTATTCAATATCATCTGTATCATATGTATCATATGTATTATCATCTGTATCATCTGTATCATATGTATTATCATCTGTATCATCTTTATCATCTGTATCATATGTATTATCATCTGTATTATCACTATATTATCAATATGTGTGTCATTTATTTCCTAAAGAGTCGTAGAAATTATCACTTCAATAGCAATGACAAATGTCTCTGCCTGGAATCTACTGCAAAAAAACGCACATTTGGATGGGGCGTTAAGATTTTACTTGGTGGTTTAATATGGTTTAATATGGTTTAATTTCAATGGATTTTAATGGTCTGCTTCCAAAAATCTATGAGGTTGGAACCGTACTGTAACCCTTAGTCGGATATCAACTTTAAAAAATCCCCATAAAATGACCCATTGACCCTGCCAAGTTTTGCACAAACTATGCGAAAAAAAACCATTGAAGAGCAAAATGAACTATCCTCTGGTCGTCAGACGTAGCATGACGTAACATGGATAAAATGGTCCCTTTGTAGAGTTTCCAAGCTGAAAACCTCCATGTTTTTGGGGATTTTCCATTGCAATGTTTGATTATCGAAGGGTATCCCAACTTAAATGGGATGATGATAAGTCCTATTAACTTGAGGGTATCTTCACTAATCAAGGGTATTTGTAGGGGATTTTCCAGCAATGTTTTAAACTCAAAATATCTTCTTCTCAGCTTCCTTTGGTGATCTGTGGCCCTCTGGTACCCTCTGGTAAACTGCCACATAACTATGGAAGATCATCATTTTTAAAGGGTAAATCAACTATAAATGGCCATTTTCAATAGCTATGACCATGTTAACCAGACGGTATTGTCCAAGTCTGAGTGCACCACTGGTCGATCGTCTCTTGCAGAGCCTCAGCATCAGCTGAAGAGGATGTGTGGATTGGAAAGGAGGCCGAAAATCCTTTCCCTTTGTTTGATGGGTCAGTCTTTAGTAAATCCAGTTTTGTTCCCATTCGAATTGTTAATTGCAGATCTCTCCCTGGTATCTATAGTATCTATAGTTTGTATTGGTAGATCATCAGATCTGTAGTCTGAAATGTATAGCCATCAAACTATGGATATATCGAATACATATCGTATATCATATAGGCTGTATCAATTTTTCACATTGCCACGTGTACCAGGGACTCCCAGAACCAGTGCTGATCAGGAAACTCCAACTGCGGGCCATTGAAGGCAATCAATACCCCCTGGTAAACGTTTACATAACTATGGAAAATCACCATTTTTAATGGGAAAATCAACTATAAATGGTCATTTTCAATAGCTATGTTAGTCATTACCAGAGGGTAAATAAATTTATCCAAGACATTGCGCCCAAATTTGGAATAGCACCCAGGATTATACTAAGCCTGGATTTCTTGGAGTTACGAAAAAAGATTTTTTGTATTGAACCTTGATCTTGATATAGTAATTATAATGGATCTAAAGCATTCTAAAGCTATAGAGGTTGGAATGATGAATGATGAATCCATCAATTAGTCAAGATACTATAGTTTCTTAGGGAAGCTACAGATACTATAGTATAGGTCTAGATTCTAGAGTATCTAATTGAGATTTGGGTAAGTGATGTTCATTCTTTCTGGTGGACACGCACATTTTTTTTTCAGGTGGGCGCTTTGGGCCATGGCACCATTGCAGTGCATTGTGGAAGATAAGAACTGTCTGAAGTGGAAAAAAACCTTTGGGGCGTCAAAACAATGGGATTGCACTGAACGTGATAGTGTGTAAGTATAGAAGTAAGGGGCTTTGGTTCCAATTCAACAAACATGATTGTCCTGTAGAAATTAAATTCAGTGCAGAGATTTTGATGAGCATCTGCATCCGTGGATAGATAATTTCGTGAGGGTAATACCCCCCCACTTGGATGTGCGTTCCAAAGACCAATGAGGGTAACAACCATTCTACATAACTCTCTATGTTGGGATATCCACCCTGGACCTATCAGCTTGAGATCTCAAAAAAATGGGTACCAAGGGGGATCATGTATATGATATATATATATATATATATTATAGATATAGATATAGATTCCCTCTGGTTATTTAACAGAGCCATGGAAAATCGCCCATTTATAGATGATATTTGATGATTTACCTATTAAAAATGATGATTCTCCATAGCTACGTTAAATAACCAGACGGTATGTATATATATATATACTCTATATATATTCTTTATATATATATATATATTCTATATGTATATTCTATATATATATATATTATGTAGTATCTCCACTTAGATATCTTAGATTCCGGGGGCTCCGGGCCTCAGCTCGCCGTTCGATGCGAGTCAACTCCTGGCACTTCGTCCAGAGTCTCCCGGCTCGAGGCACTGAGGCAGTTGTTTATTTTCACCATGATTTCATGGGGGACTTACCCATTAAAAATGGTGATTTTCCCATTAAAAATGGTGTTATATATGGTAAACATAGAAACAAACTATTGAAAATGGCACAGTCGAAATAGTGGATTTACCCAGCTATAACATGGTGGATCGTTCTATAGTTATGTAAACGTTTACCAGAGGGTAGTTTTTTGCCAAAGTACAAGGAGTTCACCAGCAAAGATATGGATTTTTAGCTTGACAGAACACGTTCGAAATTCTGTTTTGTTGCTTCAATGAGAATCTATTATAACAATTTATACCCTCTGGTTATGTCAAAATAGCTATTGAAAATGGTCATAGAAATAGTGGATTTTTCCATGAAAATGGTGATTTTCCATAGCTATGTTAGTTTACCAGAGGGTAACACCTAACCTCTCCAGTGTTGTTTGGATCTCTAAACAGATCCATACATTCCGAACGTTCGGCGGCCATCGCCATCCGGGAAACTTCACCTTTTGATCCCTCGAAAATAGAAAGCGTATAACCAGAAATGACTGCATTCAATACGATAGTAGTACTAAGTGGTAACCAAAACTGGGATGCAAAAAGAGACCACAACCAATCAACCAATCATCCCGCATTGGTTCCCACACAAGCTGGACCTCTATCCACATCTCCGACCCCATCTATAGTTGGGAAAATTAACAATGTTCAGTCAGCCATTCGAGAAGTAACCAAGCATGAATCGCTCAAATAATCCGCCAACACATCATGCTAGTTTCGGCAACCATACAGCCGGCATAATTCTGCCCAGTGATTGTCATGTTGAGCCTCCAAAATTATGACATCTAGTGATCTAGTGAAGACGTCCAACATCTACGATCTTGCAATTTTTCGGACGTTCCAAAGATTTGCAAATGGGGACGTTCAACAAACAAACATCAATTTTCAGTTTATCATACACAACTGCGGTCGTAGTTTAACCATCAAGATCTTGCAGTTTGCAAGTTTTTTCAGCTCTACAAGCACCAAGAGTCAACTAACAAAAAATGTACCAAAATAGAACCACATCATCACCAACAAGAGAGATAGCTGGTTGACAACTATTGTGAAGTTCAACAGGAATTGAGTTTACCATGTACAACGGTTGGTGAGGTTTCCATTCTAGTGGGATTTGGGTGGTTAGTAATAGTCGGATAACAGGAAACCCAAAAAATAGGTCGTATTCAGCACTTAGGTTAAATTACCAACTACTGTGGGATATTCACCACTTGCCACCTCGCATACAGTGATGCAGGGGGAAAAATGCAGCCATCAACTGGGATATTGTTGCTGATGTGTGTGTGTGCGTGCATATCATCGATACAAATATAGGATACACAATTCCTGGTTGGTGGTTTGAACCCCTCTGAAAAATATTAGTCAGTTGGGATTATTATTCCCAATATATGGAAACAAAATGTTCCAAGCCACCAATCAAATACAAATATAGGATACACAATTCTATATTTGTTTTGTCACACTGTTGGACATTCGCAGTGGTTGTCAACGAAGAAAGTTACCAACAGTGATGCGAATGTTCATCAGTCAGGTGATCCAAAAGAACACCCCACCCACAACAAGCTTCTGAAGGGTTCACCAACCACGAACAAAGGTTTGTAAATGTCCTGTTTTGGGTGATTTTGGGTGATTTTGAACATCACTTGAAAAAGTCTCTGTTGGAGATGCATTAGTTGGGTGATTTCAAACATTAGGGACATTTAACAAACCCCTGAATAATAGTGGCGAATCTTAACCTTCTACTGTGCTGTGTGCTGGTTAGTCTCTCCACTTCCGCCACGGTCGCCTTTTGCATTTCCATGTCAACATTGAGACCACCCTGGGGGGCTTCATAGCTGAAGCTTTGAGAATGGCCCGTTAAGAAGTTCAATGGTTTAGATTTACATTTACCTATATGAAAAATGTTGATTCTGAAAAATGTTGATTTTCCGTAGCTATATCAAATTACCAGAGGCTAAGGGGATACCAACACAAATATTATGTTGTTCCTTCCGGTCACAGTCACCAGTGGGGCTTACACCAATAAACACTGGAATTGGTATTATCGCAAAGCACAACATGTGATTTTGCCAAATTGGGAACCAACAAAAGTATATTGGATTTTATGACCTAAATACCTCCAATCCCAGGGACTTAGCATCGAAGATCCATATGGAAAGGACATGACACATCTTAAACGATGAGGGAAATACAGTATGTTTTTCCTTTACCTTTGCTTTTTACTATTGGAATAACTGTTCTATCTTTGGGAACCACCAATCATGAAGACAAAACCTTCTGCAAGGTGCTGCAAGGACTGCATGGGATGCTCCGTTTCTAGCCAGGATGGCACCAGTTTCAGTTGATATTCAATGGGGCCATGAATCACACCCTACAACATACCCTTTTTGGGGGGATGAAGCGAGGAATCCCCATTCAAATTTTGCAAGCTATTTTGGTTCAAAAAAAAGGCTACCAAGGCTGGCTCTGACCCGTACACAATATATTGTGATATATTTCCTTACGGTAGTTGCCATTGGGACACAGTATCAATGATCCATAAATATAGTAGTTATGCCTTCAAACCAATCCATGTTCCCCCCTAAGACATGGAGCCTGCACGAATCAATTTCCAGGCTGGTTACCCCAAAGCAGCTCATTCTAGTCACTTGCATTTTGTGTGTGTTGAGTCCTTAATCTCCCTCTTACTCTTGTCCAACATACACCTCCAAATGTCAATGATCACTAGTTGGTGCTTTGTACCTCTGAAAAATATTAGTCAGTTGGGATGATTCTTCCCAATATATGGAAAAATAAAAAATGTTCCAAGCCACCAACCAGATCAGTGTTCAGTTGGAAATGCCTGCTCCAAAGCCATATTTGGGGATTCCATCCGACCTCAGAGCAGACTATACGGTGCCTTAAAACTTTCTGTCATCTCTTCTATTGGTTGAGGCCGACTTTCCCGGTTCATGGATTGCGACACACAATGCCCAATCTGTGTATCACAACCACTTCGGCTTATTCATATAATTACCATTTATTAATCTTGCTGTTGAATATAACATTCAGCATGTTTCACAGTCCATAATAACAATTAATGTGGGAAACCCAATAATAAACCTACCATTTGGGGATGCTTTATACTCCCCCATTTATGGTGATTTTGGCGATGGTTTATTGGGTTTACCACATTATGGATGGTAGTGATTCCCAATAAACCAGGTAGTAAAATCCCCAAAATACTCACCAATGGACCATGGATTTTCCACATCTATGTTAGTTTACCCCAAGGCCATAGATGTGATCATTTTACGAACGGAAAACCATAGGTATAACGGTCTGAAAGTCACTCGCCTCACATCACCCATCCACCGTCACTCGCCTCCTCCAATCGTTGTCGGAAGGCATCCTCCTGCAGTCGGCATGGGGCCATGATGGCCCTCCGTCTATGTAATGTATATTATAAAAGATATAATGTGTATGTATATATATATATACCCTCTGGTTATTTAACATAGCCATGGAAAATGGCCCATTTATAGATGGTTTACCTATTAAAATGGTAATTTTCCATGGCTATGTTAAATAACCAGATGGTATATGGAGGTTTCCTAAAATAGGGGCAACCCCAAATCATCCATTTATAGATTGATTTTCCATTATAAACCATCCATTTGGGGTACCCCCATTTATGGAAACCCCCATGTATTCATATATCAGAATCGGTATATATGATCGTCTGATCATTGGGTCACATTGGTTCCTTCGAAGATGTAGCAAATTGACCCCCAATGTCCAATCATGTCCAATGATTGTTTTTTTTGATGATTTGTAGATATTTATCTGGGTAAATTATAATAATTCACTAACCTGAATTAAGGCCATTTGGGGATGATTTCCCTTATTAACCATGATTCCAGTGAGGGAGAACAGTGAGGTCGTTATAATTTACCCAGATTTATAGAAGATATGACAGAAAATACACGGACATGGACATCATTGCCGGATCACCATCAATCCAAAAGTTTCAGGACCACCAAAAATTCCGAACAACGATCCGTTACGAAACCGAGGGCTGCGGCTGGGTGTTTGTCTCAAAAAAAATGTGTTGTGATGTGTTCAATGATATTATTTCTTGATGATCCTTGATGAGGAGATCAAAAATCTCAAAGGAGTACATCATTTGAATTCCAAAAGAAAAAAACACCACGTGGTATTTGGATGTATTTGGTCTTTTCTAAGTGAGCTGTTGTTTCCATAGCTGGCCCTGCATGATGAAACGACTTTCACCTTGCACTTCTTATGACCAATAAGACACATAGTGGAACATGCATGGGCCATTTGTTTTGGGATAAGCATGGATAAGCTGCAAGGACTTTTTGAAAAAAACTGGGATGTTGATCAATAATCCGGGCGATCTGCAGAACAATGAACCAAAAAAAGGAACATGGACAGTCTTGCGAAATCTTGAGAACGTTCAGAATAATCACATCATCAATCAACTATCTCAACAATCTCCAGAACATGGGGACCTTCAGACCTTCAACATCCTTTAATCAACAAACAGCTTCAACCCTGGCCTCAACCCTGGCACCAGTTGCCATGAGTTTTTTCAGCTCCGATCTGATGGAGAACCCGAGGCAACTGAAGTTCCGCAGCTTGTCAAGCACCAAGTCATCGTCCCAAGGGCTGAATTGGTCCCCAAAGGTCAAGGTTTCTAAGCTGCTGGGTAGGTCTTCCAAAGCCTGGTTGAAGTCGACCCCAAAGGTCAAGCTCTCCAGAGCTGGCAAGGCCACCTTTGTCAAACTCCGGTTGAATTCTTCGCCAAAGGTCAAAGTCTTTAGGCTCCTTGGCAATGTGACGCCTTCTAATCTCTGGTTGTAAGTTGAACCAAAGGTCAAGGTCTGCAAACTTTGGGGCAGAACGACACCTGCCAAACTTCGGTTGAAACTTGCCCCAAAAGCCAAGGTGTGCAGATTGCTTGGCAACGAGTGCAAGTCCTGATCGAACATCTCGCCAAACGTCAATGTCTGAATGCTGTTTGGCAGGGTGGCCCCTTCCAAGCTTTGGTTAAAGTTCCAACCAAAAGTCAAGATCTCCAAGCTGTCTGGCAACGTGACTCCTGCCAAGCTTTGATTAAAGCGATCGCCGAAGACCAAAGTCTGCAAACTGTTTGGAAGCACCACGCCTACCAAACTCTGGTCAAAACTCTCGCCAAAGTTCAAAGTCTGCAGGCTGCTTGGTAGCGAGACAGCTGCCAAACCCTGGTCGAAACTTGTACCAAATGTCAAAGTTTGCAGGCTACTTGGCATAACGGCATGTTGCAAGTCCCGATCAAACATTTCGCCAAGTATCAAAGTCTGCAAGGTGCTTGGCAGAGTGACACCATCAAAACTTTGATTAAAGTTCCAACCGAAAGTCAGCGTCTGCAAGCTGTTTGGCAGCATGACTCCTACCAAACTTTGGTTAAACTGTTCCCCAAACGTCAACGCGAGCAGGCCACTTGGAAGTATGACATCTGTCAGGGCCTCATCATAGTTTGAACCAAACGTCAAGGTCTGCAAGCCGCTTGGCAGTGTAACTCCTGACAGTCTCTGGTGGAAGTTTGAACCAAGCGTCAAAGTTTGCAAATTCTTTGGCAAAACACGCGCCAGGTTTTGGTCGAAGCTTGCGCCGAAAGTCAAGGTTTGAAGACTGCCGAGCAAGACACCCTGCAAGTCCTGATCAAACATTTCGCCAAATATCAAGGTCTGCAAGCTGTTTGGCAGCGTCACACCATCTAAAGGCTGATTGTAGTTCCAGCCGAAAGTCAGGCTCTGCAATTTTTTGGGTAGCGTGGTTTTCCCAAGACCCTGGTCAAAACGATCCCCAAAGGTCAAAGTCTGCAGGCCGCTTGGCAGCGTGACGCCTTCAAGACTTTGATCAAAGCTTTCGCCAAAGGTCAAGGTCTGCAAAGTTTCTGGCAGCGTGACACCTGACAAGCTCTGGTCGAAACTTGTACCAAAGGTCAAAATTTGTAGGCTACTTGGGAGCGAGAAATCACGCAAGTCCTGATCGAACATTTCGCCAAACGTCAATGTCTGAATGCTGTTTGGCAGGGTGACCCCTTCCAAGCTTTGGTTAAAGTTCCAACCAAAAGTCAAGGTCTCCAAACTGTTTGGTAGCGTGACTCCTGCCAGACTTTGGTTGTAAGTTGAACCAAACGTCAAGGTTTTCACACTGCTTGGCAATCTGACGCCTGCCAAACTCTGGTTGTAGTACTCACCAAAGTTCAAAGTCTGCAAGTTGCTTGGCAGCGCAACACGTCCTAATCCATGATTGAAATCACTCCCAAAAGTGAGGACCTTCAGGCTCCGTGGCAACATGGCACCAGTCAAACTCTGATTAAAATCATCGCCAAAGGTTAGTGAGGTAATGGCATTCATGGCACTCAAATCTGCCGCAGTCAAGCGGTTCTTGGTCTCTGCCACTGCCAGGGCTTTCCACAAGATCTTCGCAGCCTGAAGCAAGTTGATAGGCGTCAGTACAAAGCTGAGCTCTCGAGGCCCTCGAGCATCCAATTGTTGCATCAGCTCCTGCGACTCATCTAAGATACTGCCACCAGAAGACAGCACCAATCTCCGACCTGGTGATATCACAGGGAACAGCTAGCGGTTGCATCATTTGATATGTGGGAAGGTTGAAGGTTGGTTCATTAACCTTCAGTGCTACAAATCCTCTAAATCATGGAAATTCATCATCTTCAGTTCCCAGCCCCCGAGTAATTGTGCTACTCTGCCCCACAGCCATCAATCAATCATCATCAGGTTAGTATATACCACCTGGTAATCGAACATGGCTTAGTGGGCAATCAAGCATTTCCATGTCATTGTCCCATCAAGACCTCCATTTATAGGGTATACCGTATCCACCAAAATAGCAGGAGATGAAAGTACTAAAGTATGCTAAAGTTCCTGTCATTTGACCCGGAAGCACTTCTAATGGCGAGAAGTGCTACAGCACGAATTTCTGGGGTCTCTAAGGTTGACAATCGGCCAGTCGAGGTGGGGCCTGGCGGGGGCCTCCTGTTTCAAATTGCTTCAAAAACACCACCATTAATCAATGGGAATTTCAGGACCCTAAAATGCAAGTGAATATCACCACAAAATATGGCCTTATATGGTACAGTACCTCCATTTTAGGATCCTGAAATCATTGAATTAACTAGTTCGGTATATCTACCATAAACATCCATAAACCCGAGTTACTAGGGTTCTGTTTACCAACTCAGCGTTGTTTTTCGTTGAATCGCTTCAAGCACAACACCAGTCACCATTGGTTACCATTGGTCACCATGGGTACTTTTGACATCTTTGGTCATCTTTGAGCACAAAGCAGACAATAAAGACACATATCTTATAATATATTATATAAGTATATAATAGAGTATAAATTGTATAAACTCATATATTATATTATAAATATATATAATTAATTATACATTACAATGTATGTATATATATATATATGTATATTTATAATATATAACATATAATGTATAAACTCATTGGACACAAAGCCGACCTGGTTTCATCTCGATCTTCTCTGCAATGAGTTTGGACACGTCTTCCACGCTGACATTGGGATCCACCTCCAGCTGGAAGGAAGATCCGTCGAGGCCTCTTCGGGCTCAAACAACGGGGAACTGGTGAAAAGTGCTGAGGTACATCCAATCATCGGCTTAATTTGTCAAGGTCTATTTAAAAAAACAAACAAAAAAATAAATGAAAGTTAGATGTGGTCTATGGTCTTGGGTAGTTGAAGGCCATGAATCTTGAAAACGGCCGTGTGTTTTTTTGTTTTATGGGGCCATGGTTTCACTATGTCCTGTCTGCCGGGCCATGACTTGGCCATGAAACACCAAACTTTGGTGATGTGATAGCTGTGATAGCTGTGCTAAGTCACTAAGCCTCATATTGGCAGCTTAAGTCCTCATCGGTGCTAGAATCGCCCAACAATCTCATCAATTGTTATGAACATTGCATGAAACACATCTTACCATTCTATTATGTGTAAAGAAAAACAACTTTTAGAGCAGATCAACCTGAATGTTAATATGTCCTCCTAAGCTATCATGTTTGTCAAGAACAACAAATCCAACACACATGACCTATGGTGTGTTTCTGCATCATAGGATACCCTCAAGTTGGTTGAACAATTTCAAATATTCCCCTATCGTTTAATGACTCATAACAAATATTTTCAGATATAACCAAAACATGTGTTAAGTTTGCTACATCCCATTATAAACTCCAAGACATCTTCCCATCACCCGTTTTTGGTCAATTCCACTATCATTTGTTGGTCAAGCTTCTTGGATAGTTTACCATTCTGGATTTGCTTCTACCAGTTAAAAATGTTATGATTGTTATGATTACATGATATCCCCATGATTGCACTGTATCAAAATTATACCATTACATCCAGATTAGATCCTCATATCTATTGATGTTGAGTCTCCACACTATAATATTCCCGTGACATAGACTTCTCATATCCCCATCTTCCATGTCAGTTTTCACCTGTTATATCTCTAATTCATGTTTAAATCTGATTGAATTAAGTTGTTCACCAGTTTCACATCACTTTTATCAGTTTCACATATCAAAAAACCCACACGGATATTTTAGGATGGGTCAAGTCACCCTGTACCCCTTTTTTGTTCACAAAAAAAAATAGCAGGGTTAAAATTGATGTTCATCCCCCTAACCACCCCAAACCACCATAATCACCATAGATAGGTGGTATACTCCATTCCCAAATGGCTAGTAAAAATTATTGTCCTAACCACATTATTTATATAGGTATTGATCCACAGCCACAGGAGTTCAAGTCGTCTTCACCAGCTTGAAGGTCCCCAGCACCTTGGACGTTCACCAAGTTCGTCTCCGAAGATCCTGCGACGCCAACACCGGTGCTTTGCCGTGCTCGGCGCTCCTGGGCTACAAGCCTCTGGCGGATCGAAGTTGTCGTTAGGTAATGTGGGATGGAGAAGTCCAGTAGATGATAAATAATGGATATATATACATATATATATATATATGTATATATATGCATATGTATGTATATATATATATATGTATATAGATGTATATATATACATATGTATATAAATCCAATATTGATGGAACATACTGGAATATGATAAAATTCCATAATGATTAAATGATTATTAATCCAGCATATAATATATTAAATTATATATATATATTATATATTATATATTATATATATATATCATATTATATATATATGATATGTGCAAAATACTGGAATAGTATATAATTACCATTATTGGGAGACGTTAATGCTATTATGGGGGTTACAGTGAGAATATGTTATATCTGGGATTGAGATATCAATTTACGGGGTTATAGTGGACTTATTACGGAGAAGTTAGCCTTTGGCAAATGCAGAAGGGTCCATGCTGCAAGAGTTGAAAATGATCAATATCCACCATGTGATCTGGTGGTGGTGTACCTACCCCTCTGAAAAATATGAGTTCGTCAGTTGGGATGATGACATTCCCAATATATGGAAAGTCATAAAAGCCATGTTCCAAACCACCAACCAGATATATAACCATCATATTCAATCATATTCCCATTGTTGTTGGTTCAAAAACCCTATGAAAACCAGTATTAACCATCACATTTTTCACCAGATATTAACCACCAACCATGTGATGATTTGGGTCCAAGACTTGGAAATTTCCAGCGCGCCGTGATTGAAAACCGGGAGGTTAATGCTATAACTGAATTTATTTTTATCAAATGGGTTGAGATATCCATGAAAATGGTCAATTAAGTGGATAAATTAACTATAAACATCAAATTATGGAGCATGTCACGGATATATTAATAGTTAATTGAACATTGGCTGGTAATCAATGGAATATCCATTATTAAGCTAATCATCCTACATATCTATATACATGTATTCAGGAATGCTTAGGATAAAACTGCATACAATGGATATTATATATATACACAATGTAACAACGTTGTTATTCGTTCACAAAGTTAGATGCTATAATTTGACGGTTCTGAATGAAAAGATATGGATTATGGGGATTTACATCAGTCAATGATATACAATAGTTGAATCTGGCTTTGGCTGGAGAGGAAAGTCTACAACCAACTCTGACAATGATGGGGATGATAACAAATAACAACGATGGTAACAAGTGGCAATGCAAATATATACCCTCTGGAAGTTTGGGGATGGATCAGAACCTATGAACGTCCAGCTCCAGCTAAAGTCTGATAAAGGCGACCAGGATTGGACCCATCAGCAATTATGGATGGAAATGATATATGTACTTTCTGGTTGATGGTTTTTCGCCACCCCTCTGAAAAATATGAAAGTCAAATGGGAGTATATTATTCCCAATATATGGAAAAATAAAAAAAAATGTTCCAAACCACCAACCAGATATTTACTTTAAAGTGAGATGGAGAAAAACAAATACTATATAGTTGTTCCACCATATTAACCATCTCTCCAAACTTTGGTTAACAAAAAAGTTGGTGGATTATGATTAAAACCATATTAATCATCATAGTCTCCTCAATTTGGGTTGGTTCATGTTGGTTCACTCTAATACTAACTTTTGTTGGAGTGATCCTCACTTTCTGGCATAGTTTCTGACATACCACCTGGGAGTATAGTATATATGTATATGTATATATAAGGCATAGTTATTCTGACATTCTATCTTACATTCTTTCTGGCATATACTGTGATATTCTATCTGAGATTCTGTCTGGCATCTATTCTGACATAGTTACTCGAATATATTCTGACATTCTTTCTGGCATTTTATCTGACATTCTCTCTGGCCTCTGGCTGAAGTCCGGCAGTGCCCACTGAGATCTGGCAGTGTTGCTGAGATCTTGCACTCGCTGTTGAGATCCGGCAGTGCCCACTGAGATCCGGAGCTCGCAGTTAACAAGGAGGAGAAGAATGAGGACGAGAAGGCGGAAGCAACTCTGATCAAATCTAGAGACCCTCACCGACCTGGCAGGGGAAAAGACAACCGCTTTCTACGTCTCCGGCCTTTGCGCTCTGCCCAGAAATTCTTCCGCCCGCGCCAAGTCGTCGTCGCTGAGGTCGCGCACCGACGCCGACGCCGTTTCAGCATCGTCCGTGAGGCTTTTGGCCGCGCTGGCGCCCGACCCCATGGGGTGAAACGTGCAGATGCTGAGGCTTTACAGAGGAGGGGAATAATTCTGGAAGCATCAATCCAGTGTAACTATAGTTATAAGATTGTTATAAGTATCATAAACCATAAATATTGGAGTTATGTTCACCAACTTACTTTAAGATCTTCTATTTTTCCTGGAACATTTGGGCAAATCGATTTCCAAGATGGAGCCTGTAAAGGCCGACCTAAACACTGCGAGCGTTGCGGACTGCACGTCTTCCAACCTCACATGTCGTGATTAATCAAACTCTTCCAGTCATGTCAGCGCTTGAACCAAGATTGCATGAGAGTCCGCTAAGTCATCTATTAACATTGATTAGCATCTATTTTATGTTTTTAAATACTGCTAATATACCTATATCTACGATATGTATTTTTCAATCACGAGCCTGGTTGTGAGGCGGTCAACGGAGCGGAAATGCCCGTGCCCATCACCCTGAACCACATAAAGACTAGCTGGTGCCCCAGTTCCGGAACACTTAGTTGGTGCGAATCGCTGGGTTAACGTCTGGGTTTATGGATGTTTATGGTAGTTATGACAAAGCTCGGTGGGATTGCACAGGTATACACCAATTGATAGCTGGTCCCTTGAAGGGAAACCTTCAACAAACATCTGAAGGTGAAATGGGACAGTCTCCAATCTCCTCCACGTATGTTCAAACTCCTCAACAAAAAATATTGAGTTTTATATTGAACGTGAGAATCTGGTTGGGGAAGCTTGAATATTTCACCCTTAAGCGGATGACAACCGTTACATCCAAACGGTCATCCACATCTGTAGGACCAACCCTGGGGTTGGTCCTAAACCACAGTTGCATCCCTGCTCAGCCGCGTCCCTGGAAATATGATCCAATTTGCCATGCAGTCATTTGTAGACGATGAACTTCTGTTTGTCCAATCAACATTTCACGTAAATCCTCCAGTATTGCCATATTTGCTACCCAAATCTCCCGTGTTCAGCAGTAACCTTCAACCATCTTCACCCTCCAAAAGTCACAAATCACCACTTAGCTCAAAAGGCCATGGTACAACTTCAATTACCGATTCCAATCATGGTCAAAAGTCCTATTTGAACATCACCAAACAGCAGTTGTTAAATTATCTGCGCCAACCATCCAGAGGTGATGCGAAAGAAACCACAACGATGGATATCCACCTCTGCGGGAACCAATTGTCCACTTACACCAGTCGCTCAAACTTCTTGACACCTAATAGTTGGAGGCTGTTTCAATATGATCTAGACTTTTTAACCCTGAAGATGACCAGTTGAAGACAACTGGGGGCACAACTGGGGGCGCTCCTGGATGTCCCCGAAAAGCATTCTCCATGGACTATGAGGAAATTTACCCGTGGGATTTCGATGACGTCGCAGTGAGGTCATCCATTGTGGTTGATGGTTGTGGTTATCCTCGGCTATCATTGATGGGTTATAAAAACGATGTTCCGCTGTTATATCCGTTGCACTATCTATATAGACTATGAGGCTATAGATTGTATTGATGGCGAATCACCAATAGAATGGTGGTTCTCCGGCTATCCTTTGGTAAAGTAACAAAGCTATAAAGCGCATTTAAACAGGTGAATTAACGAACTAAGCGGGCCATGGCTTCCATAGCAAACTGTAACACTGTAGCAAATGACCAGATGGTTTTTCAAATTCCCAGTGATATTCCAGCTGTATCCCAGTCAAATCACCATTTCCACCGAATGTCCCATGACTGTTTCGAGGAATCTTCCCATTTATTCAGTTTATTCCCAGGATTTCCCATGACTTCCGTGATTTTCCGATGATTTCCGATGATTTTTGCAGAGAATTCCCACGGGTTTTCCCTACCCGGCGCCTGGCTGAAACTCTGCTGCTGTTGGTGCTTGAAGTCCTCCAGCAGCTGTGACAACCTCGAGCTAAACCGAGCTAAAGCCATGATCAGTTGGGACAAACCTGGCTGGGATCCAAAACCTCAGTGGATACCCTCTGGTTATGTCAAAATAGCTATTGAAAATGGCCATTGAAATAGTGGATTTTCCCATTAAAAATGGTGATGTTCCATAGCTATGTTAAATTACCAGTGGATATATTTCACCTATCGTCTCAGGTGGAAAAGAGAATGGCTGTGATGTAAAAATGGCTGGGATCGGATCCAAAACCTCGGAAAAATGAAATGGTGAAACTATGGTGAAGATATCTCCACTTTTTGTTGAAGTGAAAACTTGATGTAATGTAACCTCTATGGTAAGTTGTCACATTACTAAGGTGAAAAAACGGTGAAATATATTTTTTTTCACTGGATGTAACCTCCGAAAAACTCTGGTGACATATCCGCTGAGTGAACACTGGAACTGCACTTCCAAGTAGAAAGGACCGGAAAACTGCTACCCTCTGGTACTCAAGGTCTGGAAAATCTCCCATTGTCAGTTTTGCCAGCCAGAAACCTCTATGACTCGTTCGGGGATTGTACAGTGCCATGTGATGAAGGGTAAATCAATGGGAAATCAGACAACTGGAATGTAGCCTCATGTAATCCTTCACATAGCCATGTTTCATAGATAAATCATCTACAAATGACTGTTTTTCCATGGCTAAGTGGAATTGCTAGATTGTATATATACTTACTTCATTGCAATTTATACATTGAGATACCAGACACGATAAAAACAACACTTTTAGCTGCAGTTAGATTCTAGGCTACAATACTATAACTCACTTCATAGTACCATAAATCTTATACCCCAATTCTAATAGTCCGCAACTCCAAGAATGGGTCATTTTTGGTGTGCCAAAAGCAGAGCTGATTTCCCGAGAGGATTTCTTGTGGAGACCACGTCCCATTCCCCCTAGCTTTCAGCCATCATTCCTGGTGAGGACGTTATGGATCCACTTTTGGAGTTTCCATCGAGCAACCAAATCAACCAGAAAACTCTGGGTTTCCCAAAATGTTGGATGTGGTTTGAGCAACCATCATTTCGAGATATTTCGAGGGCGAAGTTGGTTCCTGTGATGTGCCTAGACCGATCATGTTTGAACAAAAATCCTGACCTGTGTTTTGCGAAGTTGGTGGTAAATAAGCAAATTATATAGCTCATTTATTACATCATATAGGTTGCGCCCAACACAACATGTACAATAGAGGTACATTGGGTACGAATTGAGAGGTTAATTTCCAAAAAAACACCCCTTGTGGCTATCATGTACCTGTTGTAATAGGTTGGGTTTGATCTAAAAATGATACATATCATATAATTACATATATATTTTTTTTCCCACTAAAACGGCTATAATCGGGAGGTATATTCCATTTTCAGATACACCCAAATAGTTCTGGTTGGTTATCTATCCCATATCATCCCACAATATCCATCTATATTCAAATCCCCATTGTTGATGGTTAAGCCCCATTAAATCCCCTAAAAGTCACCATCTGCTGGATCCAGAACTGCTGGGTGGGGCTCAGACTCTTCCTTCAGGGAAGTCATCTCCACCTGGCCATGGGGGGCAGATCAGAAGGTGAAGATCTTCAAAAGCAAAACTGGAGATCTTTTCAGAAGATTGAAAAAAGACGTCAAGAAAAATCAGGAGATCTTCAATGATCTTATCATATCTTATCATATCTTATATTATCATATCTTATCCACCAAAAACTGTGGGGATTCATACAGGAAAAATGAGGCTGCAACCTGCAAAATGAACAATGTAGCCCGGAAATGATGGTTGATCGGAGGTTCAGTCCTACCCTGTTGAAGCAAGGCCATGCGGTGGGAATCCCTGGCAAAAAGCAGTACAACCGATCACAAATAAACTTTGAACGTTGTCTTCATAAGTGTCACTCGATCAAACGCATCAACGACCTATTTATCTATTTTATCTATTTTGATGAGTCTGAACATCGGATGTATCACCCAAAATATCAATTTCGATGATGATGATGATGATGATGACGATGACGACGACGAGGAGAAGGAGGAGGAGGAGGAGGATACACACATCAGGTTTAGGGCGATCCTATTTTCAAACACGCGCATTCGGATGAAAATCCGACGGCAAGCCCAGCGGGACCGTCCGGGTGTACAAGGTGAGGCTACAGATATATATCTTGGCGATAGCTTGGGCTTATGGATGTTTATGGGGGAGATACCGCGATATTATCGGATAGTATTCATGGGGTTATAATATCTTATAAATCTGGAGCCTCATGAATACTATAACAATATACAATGTTATACATCTATAATACTATTTGTTATCGGATAGTTATAAACCAACTTAAATACAACTTGGGGGCCTCATCTTGCATGAGTCCTTCAGGCAGCAAATACCGTTGCGGTGAGCTCTGAAGGTCCCAAAATCATCCAATTGACATGACTGGATTACGTCCATGTAAAATAAGTAGCAAAAACATTGCCGATTTCCAAATAAATCTCCAGATATCCCACTAATGGAAATTCTTGGAACTTAGTTGGTATATACATATATAATATTAATGGGATATCCTGGAACTAAGTTATAATAGTGTATAATTATAATACGGTTATACCATGATCTTCCCTTTCCGCTATCCCATTCAATGTCCTTTCTCCAATGCCGTGGCCGCATGGCGTTTTCGGCACCTGCAGTTGAGAAGGCACTGAGCCTTTGAACTGCTGGATCCCCAGCTCCAGGCTGATGCACCTGTGAGCCAGAAAAAATCCACACAAATTGGAGTTTTTTCATGGATTTGTTCATGGAATTTCAGCAACCAAAATGATATATATATATTAATATACGTTTAAAAATGATAAAATGATGCTTAAATATGTTAAATGATGGAACCAAGGGGATTTTAGCAAGGTGATGCCCGAGTTTGGAATTGCAAAGTGGGTGAAAATAGCTATATAGGCGAATTCTAGGCTTTATATGGCTTTATAGTAGATATGTCATGATATTCTCATGATATATGGTCGCTATAGTAAATGAGGAGTTTTCACCCAACTTCTAAGAACAGAGCATGACATTGTGCGTGGTGAAATATGGAGGTCAAAACCGAATCTGCTGTTCACATCGAAATAGTGATTCAATGAAGGTTCATCGGTTCATCTCCAAATTTCCTAGGTATTGGCCGCCTATTGGCCCCATTTCGTAGGTATGACTTAGAATGTTGGTGGAATGGTTAGGTAGTGGTGAATCCTCTCGAGCTCTTTGTGACCCTCTGGGTATTTTCCACACATGTGGGGATCGTGGCACTCTGAACTTCCCCCCGATTTTTCCTCCAATGCACCTGTCGGTCAAGGCATCCACTGATGAAAGGAGGCTGGAAAACCGTTCGGAGAGCCTTGCGTTCCGCCGGGCATGTTGTGCCACGTGATGTGAATGCCATGGCATCATGGCCAACCTTAGATGTACTTCTCCATTTATGACATTCGATTAAGCCATTGACATAGGTTCACCCACATGTTTCCAAAAACGGCCATACCGTGCCCCGATGTTTTGTCGCCAACTTGAAAGCCTCAAAACACCGCTGTTCCTAGCGCTTCCACCGAGATCCGATATGTTTGAAATCGCCTGGGGCAGTAAGACTCGAAATAAACAACCATTCCCCTTAGATCCTCTGGTTATTTAACATAGCCATGGGAAATGGCCCATAGAAATAGATGGTTTACCTATTAATAGCATGGTGGATCTTTCCATGGCTATGTTAAATAACCAGATGGTAGATCCTCTTGATTCTTTGTGACCATTTGTTCAGCATCGCAACCCGCTTAGGACCGTCCAGCACATGCCCGGCTTTCGAAAGAACGCCGAGTATGGAAGGAAACTACAAAAATTAACGGTTCAAACTGATGCGGCCGGCATGTTTTGTACCTCAAATTCACACAAATCGCTCTCCGAGATGCTGGTAGTATCAGTGAGCCGGAAATCCCGGGTTTGGAGAAGCCCGTGAATGAGAATGGCAAGTCAAAATCAGTCAAAATCCCCAAACATTATTGGTTCACACTATGATCATCTATAAACTTTATAAAGTGTTTTTTTTTTCTGTGGTGTTTACGAATCTTGACTTAGATCCCCATGTTTGTGTGGTCACAAATAAGAAAGAAAACATGAAACAGAACTTCCTGAGGATTCTGTGGTGGGGAATCACATGGGAACACGCCTCGTCTGAATGACGTCAAGCATGGTTGCCACTCGCTCTTCAACACCCTAGTGCACGCGGTTCGGACATGTTTATCTCTAATCAACGGGGAACCAAACAGCGCCCAATATGTTTCAACCATTGAATGGGTATCACAAAACATATATATATCCGCCGACCCCAGCAAACTGCAGGGGGAGCGCGCCCGAGAAGAAATGTTGTTGCTAGGTCCTTGGCTGCCACGGTGTTTTGGTGCTGCGAGCAGGCAGCCGCAGGGCTGGCTAATTCCAAGGTTTGGAGCTCGTTTCTATGGATTTCCTGTGGTGCGTAATTCTTGTTGGATGTTCTGACATGTCTGGGTGAGCGGAGGAAAACATATGCAGATGTCTC
>Ga0126342_10002803_pt1:2500-27868 | contig 27868 bp, 26 predicted proteins | sample Cyp1metagenome_FD_92528 | JGI IMG/M metagenome (GOLD analysis project Ga0126342, IMG submission 92528) | Coral microbial communities from Lord Howe Island, Old Settlement Bay, Australia - Cyphastrea 1 metagenome | ecosystem: Host-associated > Invertebrates > Cnidaria > Coral ... | reverse complement strand
TATGTATATGCATATGGTCCCGCCCGGCGTCCGGCAACCCCCCCTCCCCCAATGCTACCCCCCCCAGTCCTCCCCAGCAACCCCCCACGCAATTGGGCTAGCCATCTACCACCATCCGTCACAATCTCATATGCTACACTTAAACGCTGGCCTCGTGCCACCTATGCACTACATAACAGGATACCTGCATGCAGTGTTCACTACTGCCTATAATATGCCCATACAATCTATTTACAACGTATTTATCGAAGGAAGTTTAGAAGTCAAACTTCCGACAATATGGACAGAAAAAAAAAGCAGAGATGGGAAGAGTCAGAGAAGATAAGAGAAGAAGAAAGAGAAAGAGTCAGAAGAAAGAAGCTCCAGGTGCGCGAAAAGGTAGGAAAGTCGCGAAACACTGTGTTTTTCCAATGATTTGAGGCTCCGGAGGGTCGAAAAGTAGGCTCTCTCAAGCGGCGGGTGCGGAGCCAGCGGGCCAGATGAGAGATGAAAATTGCACGCCGTTGTGGCGCGAAGCACATTTCCAAGTCAAATGTAATTACAAAACAACTCAGCTTCGGAGCACTTTTAGAAGTTGCGATGTCGAAAAAGTGCACGCCGTTGTGGCGCAAAGCACATTTGCAAGTGAAAAAGCTAAAAGCACATCACATTCGGATCACTTTTGGAAGTTGAGATGTCGAAAAACTGAATGCCGTGGTGACGCGAAGCACATTTCGAAGTCAAAATGTTAAAAACACCACATGTTCGGACCACTTTTTGGACGTTCAGATGTTGGTTCGCGTGGCAGGCGCAAGGGATTGTGCACCTTCTCAAAAGTGAGCAAAACGTGAGGGTTTTGTAGCATTTCCAGAAACGATGGCAGGCGTGGGGCATTTGAAGAGGATCTGCAAAGATGCATTTCGCGTGGCAGGGGCAGTACATGGCAGTACAAAAGACATGTTCATCAGAGATGTTAGGAGGTCCGGGCGCTTATTTCCTGAGAAGGGTTGCATTTTGGAGCATCAGATCTTCAGGTTTGCTAAGATGATTTTGCGTGACAGGTGCAGCACTTCGTATGACCTGGCATCACTTTTTCGTGGCAGGCGCAGTACTTTAGACAGGTGGAGTGGAAAAATCGCAAAACGCATTGGTAGAGGCCGTCAGCTCTGCACTCAACTTTCCATGTTTGAAGGAAGTCTCGCAGAATTGTTTCATTGTTGATGTTGTCAACTTCGAAAATTGAGGAAGTCTCGCAGAATTGCTTCGTTTTCAAGCTTGCAGGTAGACAGACAGGCAGACAAACAGATAGATAGATGGATAGATAGATTATATTAGGTTAGATTAGATTAGATTTAGATTAGATAGGATAGATAGATTAGATAGGATAGATAGGGTAGATAGGATAGATAGATTAGATAGATTAGATAGATTAGATAGATTAGATAGGTTAGATAGATTAGATAGATTAGATAGATTAGATAGATTAGATGGATTAGATGGATTAGATAGATAGATTAGATAGAGAGGTTAGATAGAGAGATTAGATAGATAGATTAGATAGATAATTAGATAGATAATTAGATAGATAATTAGATAGAGAATTAGATAGATAATTACATAGATAATGAGATAGATAGATAGATAGATAGATGGATAGATAGATAGATAGATAGAATTAGATAGATAGATAGATAGAGAGAGAGAGAGATAGATAGACAGACAGACAGATAGATAGATAGATAAGATAGATAGGATAGATAGGATAGATAGGATAGATAGATAGGATAGATAGGATAGATAGATAGGATAGATAGGATAGATAGATAGGATAGATAGATAGATACATAGATAGGATAGGTAGATAGGATAGATAGGATAGATAGGATACATTGGATGGATAGATGGGATACATTGGATGGATAGATGGGATAGATGGATTAGATAGATTAGAGAGATTAGATAGATTAGAGAGATTAGATAGATTAGATAGATTAGATGGATTAGATAGATAATTACAACTACAACAACTACCACAACTACAACTACCACTACACTACACTACTGCTACAACTGCAAATGCAAATATACTACGCTACACTACACTACACTAATTACACTACAAGACTGCACTAATTACATCTAATTACACTACACCAAACCAATTACACTAACAACTACAACAACCACTACTACCACAACTACAACTACAATTACAACTGCACTACACTATTACACTGCAGCACACTACAACTACAAACACAGCTGCAACTACAACCACACCACATTACACAACACTACACTGCACTTATTACATTGCATTACCAGTGCGCTACACTACAACTACAGCCGCAGCTGCAACTGCAACTACAATTACCACTACATTACACTACACTACACTACACTACACGACCCCACACTACACTAATTATGCTGCAACTACAGCTACAATTACACTACGCTACACTATTTACACTGCACTGCGTTACAACTACAACTACACTACTTTACACTAGATTACACTACACTATACCACACTACACTACACAACACTTCACAACATTACACTGCATTACACTACACTAATTACACCACACCACGACTACAACTGCAACTGCGCCTGCAAATACACTAATTACACTACATTACAGCTACAGCTCCACTACATTACAACTACAGCTACAACTGCAACTACAACTACAACTGCACGACACCACACTACATCCAGCAGTTGTGGTAAGGTGACCACTGCAACCATTGCAACCATTCCAAAAACACAACTCCGACTCCAACCACCTGTAGGTCCATCAGTGGATTCGCTCTGCCATCCGTGATTCACAACAACCAACCTCTCCTATAGGCTTCCTGTCTTTGAAACTTCCGCCACCGCCTTGTGCGGTACTACTGGTAGTAGCCATAGACTAGCTACTATCAAGATCTCATATGCTATACATACGTGCTAGCCACATACTACCTAAACACTATCTACATGATACCTCTATAATACCCCGCCCATCCCACAGGGGGCGGCGGGAGTAAAGTAGACCCTAGATGGATCAATTACATGCTAGCCACATACAACCTACTTACTGCCTTACACACTAGTTATGAAAGGCACACTACCTAGCCCCCACCCACCCCACAGGGGGGGGGGGGCGGTTGTAAAGTAGACCCTACATCGGTCATTTACATGCTAGCAAAATGACAACTATATCGGACAGAGTACATACAGGACCATGACCATGAGGGGGGCAGGGAGGGGTGGTTGCAGGGCTGAGCCATATATCGGTCATATATATATATATAACATATATCTATATATATATATGGTAGATATATATATATATATAATATATGATATATATATATATATATCATATATATGTGTGAGAGAGAGAGAGAGATACATGCACATAGCACAGCAGAGGTTAGACCAAAAGTAGCTGTTGGCTACCCAAAGCTACTCATACCATAGCTAAAAACTGGTTAATCTCCAAGTTTCCCTTTTTTGTTTTTTATGACACAGGGAATGAGCAGGATGTGATGGCTGCTTCTGGAAAACCAAGTGCTAATACAGTAGACAGAACAGTCACTTCCAAGATCAACCGAAAGCAGTGTTGATCATTGCCAGTTGCTGGCCAGGTCTTTCTGGCCCATTGATCCCACTTGTTGGATGAAGTTCTACTACACGCCATCAACAATTCCGCCATGCCCTCGCCATGATCTTTCTAAGATCCAAACAGATATGATAGATCCAATATCCATTCAGGGGTTCGCCCACGGCCTAACCAAAACCCCACTAGTCTGGTGATGAAACCTCAAGTTTTATGCTCCGATTTCATGCCCCCCCCCAAAAAAGTCACCCAGTTGAAGATGTTCAATATTTTAACATATGTAAACCATCTTCATCAATATCACACTTTACGTATAGAGTATAGATAGATAGATAGATAGATAGATAGGATCGGATCGGATCGGATCGGATCGGATCGGATCGGATCGGATCGGATCGGATCGGATCGGATCGGATCGGATCGGATCAGATCAGATCAGATCAGATGAGATAGATAGATAGATCGATCGATAGATAGATAGATCGATAGATAGGTAGGTAGATAGATAGATAGATATACAACATTCAGCCCAGCTGGATTCTTAATTTGAAACCCAAGAAAACACTGTAAAATCCCAGCAATCTGAGGCACTGCGGATCCATCCAAGGCTTCCCCTCCAGCAGTCGATCAGAGGTCCATGGCTTTCCAGCCCCCGACAGTCCCGAGCCAGGAACGAACTCAGGCGCTTCGCTGCGGAGATTGGTTTCCTGGGACAAGACTGAGTGGAACCTTGCGGCAAATGGGAAATGATTGGGGAAAACACGGGAAAACTCTGTTTTGGCTGAAGAAAAATATTACCTCCATTCTGAAATGGCGGAAAACTCCGCCCACACCAATTGTTCTCCTTGGAAAATGTATCGGAAGCTGGGATGTGTGTTGTTTTTTGGGGCAGGGAGCCGTTAAAAACAACAAGAGAACAACTGCACAGCATTGCGCGTCACAAAGCTGTCAATTGGCGCATCAAAAAACAAAGAATGCACCTGAACTTTTTAAGAAGAAGTCGCGATTTACGGTATTCGTACTGACATGACTGACTACCCAATCACCAATAACGAAGATGTAAAATGTAACTTCAAGAAATAGAATTCCAATAACCCTTTTCAAACCATTTCTAGAAAATGGATTTGTTGTCTGAAAGTAGGGTGCCCTCAAATTTGATAGTTACTCGGTTAATATCCCTATATGCCGGCGCTATTAGGATTGTCGTTTGGGGTTTGATCCCAATTTTTTCACATACATCCGAATACATATGGTTGGGACCCAGCAAAACTCCATGAAATCACCCTGAAACCCCATTAATCATCCTTGTAAATCACCATGAACCCCTAAAAATCCACCATGAAAATCTCCCCTCCCAGTGTCCACTCGTTCGATCTCTTCCTTCTGCCGTTGGAGCGCTGTTGGCTTCAGCTTTCCAGCCTTTTCTTTCCTGGTCACGGAACCATGCCCCAGAACAAGTTGTATCGTTGCTCCGCCCAACATTTCGAAGATTTGACTACCTCGAAAAACATCCAAATACGAAAGACAAGATGCGATTATTATCTTTATTGTTATTGTTATTCTTTTTATTGCTTATAATAATAATTATTTTTATTTTATTGTTACTTTTTTAACAACACACCCACACACACATATAATATAAATATATATATACAGTAACTTGCGGACTTTCAAATATACGAACAGGTATTGTAGACTATCTCCGGGAAGGTTTTCCTTGGCCCGCCCGGCCATTTAAACATGCGGAATCCAATTAATTTAAACCTTACGGTAAACTACATTTAAATATAGGGGCCTCGCGGTCTGGCCCGCCCTCCAAGTATTTACAGTAAATGGCGTTACCGTATATATACTATAGTAATATCACTGCCAATTTTAAATACAGTATATTACACGCTGGGATCAAAATGGGATGGTTTACGACATAAGACATGGCCCAAATCCAGCTGACACACACAATCTCTCAGAACTGTCACTGCGAAATTTGTTGCGGAATGCATCTTACGCGCCAGAACACTTCCATTACACCTGACAGGAATGAGTCGGTGAGGGGACCCGAAAAGATATCAAGGAGCTACCATCGCCATAGCCACTGTAGTTGCCAAATTGAAACTGTTGGAAATATACTGTATCCAAATGATCGACACGCCGGTTCTAGGCTTAGCTGGTTGCCATGACAGAAAACTCGAAATTGAAAATGCAGGTACGTTTATACCCCCATGCTGTCTGGTCTTCGTTGGCCAGGACAGACAGTCATGGGTTCCTGGCCACCTGCAAATTGCAATGAAGAAGACATTAAGGTCAAACCGAGAAGCCTGGGAAATCAAATCAAACAGGTTAGAAGTTCTACATTTCTTCAGATGGTTCACACACACACACCCATGGGCAAGAAAATACAACGAAAGATTGCCCGTTGCTCGAGAAGACATGAGAAAACCAAGCGTCCATTCAGCTATCCGTAAGTCAAGAACATCCCGAATCAAACAGCGAATTCGGAGTGAAAGGTGCTTTGCATCCTTTGCCAGTTGTTCAAGCTGCTCGAAAACATTCCTGAGTGGTGGTTGCAAACAAAGGAGATTGAAAAAGATTGGAAAAGCATGGGAAAGGCTACCTCCTGCTATTTCAATGGTGGTTTACTTACTTCGTGTTTGTCCGAGGACCACTATCTCTCTCTCTCTCTCTTTCTCTCTCCATCGCCCTCTCCATTATGTAAATATAATATATACATCTACAGCAGCAACTACATATGAACATGTCTACCTCTGTTGGGTCTATCTTCTCCCAAAAAAATAAACGAAATCCTGCAGCAGTCGAGAGGAGCTTCTCTATGACCAACCTATTCTCCTCACTCCACACCGTTGGATCTGACAAGGATGAACCCATGGATGCGAGGATGGCACACAGCACCTCCAGCTGGATCTCACGTTTCTCCACATCCTTCTCCGCGGTTGAACCATTCTCATCCTGAGAATTGGCTGGGCTGATTAAAGGATGTTGGGATTTCATGGGATTTTGAACTGAATTTGCTGACAGGAAATTCTTGTTGTGTTCACAGGCTTCATTTCAGGATGATTTCAGATGATTTCAGGGTCCTTACGGCACTTCCCCTGATTTTTTTTGAGGATTGATTCTTGGATGATTTTACTACTAGTACTATTGACACACTTGTAACCACACAATGTTTTGATTCATGATGTTGGATCTTGTCCTGATCTTGGCTGATGTATGCCAATGCCAATGCTACCCTCGCAAAAATGAGCCACCAACAAAGTCCCACCCAAAAAAAAAATATTCACAATGGAAAAGGACTATATTTGGCCACCCCGAAAATAAGATAGAAGAGCAATTTACCCATCTATTAGTATCAACTCTTCTATCTTTTTGCATTCAATTTAGAGGGATTGCTACCAAAAAAATGATAAAAGTTGACCACCCAGTTCTCGATAAAAATGCCCAGCATCCGGGATCTCGGGGATCTCGGACCGAGCCTTCTCACTCAACAGAGTGTGGATCCAGGTCATCACACCCTCCGCGGGAACCAGACCCCGACCCACCAGATCTCCTCCGAACTTCACCATGCCCACCTGGCAGTTGAACCCTCAGTACCCCAAAAAATAGATATAGACTATATAGATATAAACTATATAGATGCCATGTATGTATATATGCTATAAATGTATGGATATATGCTATAAATGACATGAAATGAGAATAAAATATGTTTGAAATCAATAATGATCTATGATCTGTACTATATCACATTATGTCTATCCATGTGCTATACCTTCAGGTGGGATCGCGATCCCATTTCTTACAAGATGGTTAAAGAAAACAAAGAAGACGAAGCTTTCTGAAACCACCAGCCAGCCACCATCTTTTCTTTGATTTTGGCTTTGCGGTCCATATACTCATCCTCCGGTAGGTCCGCTGGAATCTCTGGAGGCTTCAACACACTGTTCTGGAAAATGTGCTGGCACCTGCTCCAAACACAAGCTCGACCATCCAGATTGGGCCGTTGCTTGGCCACATGATCCAGCAACTTCTGGCATAGATCTGCATACATCTCCGTGTATTGATGTTGCCTACTGCAAGCATCAAAAATCATCGACAACAACTCTTCCAGAATTTTGGAGAACTCCGTGTCACAGCAAGTGGTTTTCTCTGCCGTGTTTGGGCCCTGTTTGGGCAAGGTCCCAAGAAGTTGCTCACAAAGTTTCTCGAATTTCTCCGGGGTGAACTTGTTGATAATGGAACGCCACTGTGTCTGTGAGGCGTTTTTCTTTAAAAGGGCAGCAGCGCTCTTCGGCTTTGCTACCTTTGCCTCACCTTTTCCACTCTTCGCCTTTTCGGGCTCGTCACGACGTCGAGCCTTCCAGGGCCTCCAAAAGGCCTTCTCGGCAGCAGTGTCTTTTGAGACAACTTCAGCTTGGACAACGGGACCATCATCGCCTTGTTTCGCTTTCCCTTTACACCACTTGGGAGCTTTGTATCCCGCGAAAAGCAAGCCAAAAACGATGAGTTCGATTGGAATACCGTATCTGAAGCTGAGGATTGCCACAGGCGAGAGAACCACCACTGTGAGCAAAGGAAGGCCTACATCCTGGAACGATGACATCATCACATCCGTGTCTCGAGCCAAAAAAAAACAAATACGAACCGATCTCCCCATGTCTATGTCCAGGGTTTTGCACCACATGACACATGGATACATATGGTGGGTCACGTCATTTTTTTCCCCCAAACCCATCAAAAACCATCAGACAGAATGAAAAGCCATGAAAACATATATGACAACCTATGTGTAGGGATAGGATAAATGCCCATCCTTTATCGATTCGACATTTTGAAACACGTATGGCCAGCGTGGCTCATGGTGGCTCTGGGGTCTAACCATCCAAGCAACGAGACTTGGTCGACCACATCCTGATAGATGGCAGTGATGGTCCTCGGCACGGGACAATCACTGAAGGTATGGCGGTATGGCAACTTAATACTACCAGATACTACCAGTATCTACCAGTACTGTTTGAGCATGCTCGGAAAAGCTCAGTTTATGATCCAGTGACTGAAAAACGCCCTTCTTGGAGCCATCTCGATCTTCCAAAGGGCATTTTATGCAGAAAAATCTGCAATGCAAAAGTTTACCATCAAAATATCGGAGCGTCCTGAAGATGTTCCATCATCTTCCCCATTCAGGGTCCATTTCAATCCCCATCATCAAGAACACAGTGGCTTCATCATTTTCCTTCTCCATTTCCTCCATTTCGATGCCAGTTCTTGAAGGGAACCTTGTCTCTTGTTTTTTGACGAATTTCCCTACTTTCTATACAGTTTCCCAGCACACCTCGCAGAATTCGCCAATATTCGCCAGGCTACTGCAATTCATCCAGCGTGAAACCTTCTGTGTGTCGGTAGCAGTGCATCAAAAGGACCTGGCTTTTCCACAAATCCAGCGTGATGCCATTGGAAAAAGGATGACAAGATGTGATTTTTATGGGATTTGATGGGCCTGTATGGAGATTTATTGGGATTTAACCAACAAAAATAGAACACTGCTGGGATTTACCTCTGGTAATTCGTTGCAGTTTGCGAACTGGAAGCTACCGCCCATTTCCTTCGATAATTTGCCCATAGAAAATGATAATTTCCATTGCTATGTTGGATTTGCACAGGGTGAATGTGAACCAATACTTGGCAATACAACATCATGTATGCATTATACATATTATGCATGTCTATGATTAAATGGGATGGTTTTCTCCTAAGCACGTTTCGAAAAATATGGACCCTCAACACTTTCGTTAAATGAGGAAAAAAACTTAAAGTTTGACCTCTCTGGGAGAGATAATTCTTCACCTCATCACTGCACCAAGGTACTACCTCCTCAAAATCCAGCAAGCCTGGGAGAGTCGGTTTGGATCGCTGAAGCATCACCAGGGGATACACAAAAAGATGGTTCAATGATGATGTAGATCCGCCAAAGCGGGTTGTGTTCAGTCGAACAAAACTCGATGGTCCTAAACAGCTAAGAGTCAGAAATGCGACTTGTGACCCATATCTTGGTATACCTTGGTGATGGTCCCCTAAATTGGAGTCGTTTCATGCCAAGGGAAAGTGGCCGGTGACGGCCCAGCCCATCCGAGAAATATGAGTTTGCCAAGTTTCGAGGCCGAATAAAACAATGCATCTGAAACCACCAAGGCGGTGATATTTTTGATGCGTGGTCTCATGATCATCAAGAAGGATCTACAGGCATTTTTTTTACTGCGCCCTCTAAGGCATTAACCCTACTAATCTGGGCGATATCTTCCACTGGCTAGCTACACTACAGTAGATCATTGCGTTGCAAATCTCAGTCAAATATCCTGAACATTCATGGCCAAAAATCACCCATTTACCAATGTGGTGAGCATATACTATGGTATATGAAGGTGCCCACCACCCCTGATTTTTCACTTGACCAAGATTACACAAATGAACATGAGGGATTGCTGACCGTACGGACATAATTACTCAAAATATGTCTGCCATTGTCTGCCAGGCAGTGCTTGCTTCCATGTGATGCATGAAGATGTCACTTGAGAGGGGGAACACGAAAGGTAGGTGATCAGGCAGGGCAAGCAAAGCCTCTCCGTGTAAAAGTTGGTTGTGTAAAAGATTGTAAAAGCGTGCTGTGCGCAGAAGTTTCTGTGCGTAACTTGTTTTTCTGTGTAAAGGCATCTGTGGGTAAAAGGGCCTGTGTAAAAACTGCTGTGCATAAAGACTTCTGTGCGTAAAGGCTTATGTGCGGAAAAGTTTCTGCGTGTAAAAGCTGCTCTGGGTGAAGTTTCTGCGTGTATATAAAAGTTTCGGTGTGTAAAAACTTCTTTGTGCAGTCTGTGTGGGCAAGTTTTTCTGTGTCAAAGTTCTCCTGCGTAAAAGTTTTTTTGTGTAAAAGCTGTTCTGTGCAAAGGTTTTTCTGTGTAAAAGGTTCTGTGTGTAAAAGCGCCTGTGTGCCTTTATTTATGCGTGTAAATGCATCTTTGCGCAAAGCATCGGTGTATAAAAACTTCTGTGTGTAAAACTTCTCTGCGTAAAAACCTCTGTGTGTAAAGGCGTCTGCGTGTAAAAGGTTATCTGCGCACAAACCTTGTATAAGAGTATCTGCGCATAAAAGCTGCTCTGTGCAAAGGTTTCTGTACGTATATAACGTCGTCTGTTTGTAGAAGCGTATCGGTGCAAAATGCGTCACCACAGCAAAATCGCAGAAAACAATGAAACAAAAGAATCCAAACTCAAATGCTTGCTGTCGTTGCATTGTTGATGATGTCGGTGATGTGTGCAGGGCCCCACAAGGGGTCATTTTGGCTGTGTTAAGCCAATTTTTAAAAAGCCTTCGGGACAAAAAACGCCGCAAAGTTTGGCGCCTCACTGATCAAAAACCACGGTACTGTTGTTGTTGTTGTTGTTGTTGTTGTTGCCCCTGCAGCTTTTCTCTCGGTCTCGTAGTGGCCGAAAATCGTCAAATAGTTGGTGTTTTCGCATTTTTTGAGACTCTCGGAGCAAAAAACATCGTAAAGACCGTTGTTTTTTGTGCCTCGGAAGCCCAAAACCACGGTATCTACGATGTTTTTTGCCCCTGGTAGCAAAAACCATGGTATTTACAGTGTTTTTTGGACAGCACCTAGCAAAAACCTTGGTATTTACGCACTTTTCGGCATGTTGCAAGAACTACTTTTTCCATGCCAAAGGCACAAAAACACTGTAAATTACAGTGTTTTGGATCTGCTTTTAGGGTTCGTTAAGGGGTTGAGGGGGGGGCACCTAAAATGAACAGCAATCACCCGAATAATCAGGTAACTGGGCTGGCCAGCCTCCCCTTTCGTAAAGCTAAACTCAAGGTAGCACCACTGGAGCTACCTTTCGTGAAAAGAGCAAAATACATTGTAAAAATGCAGTACCAAATGAACCCCGGTGGGACCACAATGTCTTTACCCTGGATCTAGTATAGATATCATCACCTAGACTCTACCATCACGATGTTGGCAAAAAGTGAATAACCGAAAAAAGAGGAAAAAAAACCTAATAAGAAACAATTCACAAGATAGCATCCTGGAGAGGCAGTTTCGTATGGTATTTAATTTACTGTGTTTTTAGCTTATCGAGGGGTGGTAACCGGGTCGGGCCTATACCAACCAACCCATTTCATGAAATCGCTTGGTGATGGTGGCATTGGGCCTACGCCATTTTTGAGACCAGGTCTGAAACACGGATTTCAACCAATGGAAATATATGGAAATATGTATTAAATTCTATATTTATGTCTCAAAATTTCGCCCATATGTTTACCACTATATGAATCATTATATATATATATTTATATTATATATTTATATATTATATCACATTATATCTCATAGCTTAAATATATGATCCTTCTTTTCATTGCTTTTTTTCCACCAGGTGATTTTTCGCTGAAGCGCCGTTGCGGTCCAGGTCCACCAGGTCCAAGGCTTCCTTCACCATGCCTGCCCAATTTGCCAATGGGATTGGATGGAGAATATGGTGATTCACCGATATATGGGATAAATAGAAATATATGGTGATTCTACCATAGAATCATGGAATAGATGGAAAAATTATGGTAAAATATGGAAACATGATGAAACATGTTGGAAAATATAGGGAAATATGGTGATCACCAATGCATGTTTTGGGGAAAATGATGACTAACATTGGTTAAACAATGGATGGAATGTACAGAAATTCTCTTTGACAACCCATCCGCAGCCAAGCTGCTGCGCAGGGGCGTGAAGCCCAAGGAGCTCACGAAGGTCATGAGTTCCGTGGTGTCCAAGAAGCCGCTGCCGTCCTAAGGGATGGCAACGCATGAGGGAGATCACGAGGTACGAGAAATCTGGGGAAAATCATGTGAAATATATGATGTGGGTTTTACTGACTCATAAATGTACCTAATATATGTATATACATATATGAATCATATATATTTTTCTTATAAAATCTTGACATTCAACCAACACGGTTTCACAAAAATTGAGTGGCTTTTTTGCAGAATGAATGGAAGAGGATTTTCTGTAGGCTTCGAATAGAGCCCAGAGCTTTGGAAGATGAGAAGAATTGGGTACACTCAGGGTCTCGGAGGAGTGATGATGTTGGTCTGTTGGAAATTAGATGTCTTGGAGGTAAATATAAATGTAGGATATATAATGATATATATATATATATATATATATGTATATATATATATGGATATATGATGAGAATTGGATGCTGATGCAGGCAGCAATTGCGGGGTGAATCAGCACTCGTGCATCGCAAGCCAGGGTTGCTCTCGTTCCAAGCCATGACATGCTATGACGCAGTTGATGGAACATGAAAGTCAAGTGATGAAACACATGGATGAAACAGATAAAATATGATAAAATCCCATTAAATCCCATTTTTTTCAATGTTTTTGATGGTGTCATCCCCATGTTTTTTTGGTTGATTTTGAATGGATGACACCATCGAAAATCAACCAACATGCCCGAGGTGCGTCGTCGTAGGAGGCAAAGATTTCCTGGGCATCGATGGCCCAAGTTGCGGCAGTTGGCCATGAAGTCTTGGTGGTTTAATGATGTTTAATGGTGGTTTAAATTGGTTTGAACATTGAATTAAAATTGATATAATTGATATGATATGATAGATATATAATGATATATAATGATATATTTCCATCAATACACTATGCGGGTTTGTCATGGTTTGTCTGAGAATAGGGTACCTCTAAATCGGTGAATCACCATTTTCCGGATCAAACAATTGCCATTTGGCGGGTATACCAGTGCACCGCATTGTTGGAGAAACAATGAGAAAGCCTTTGTTGAATTTTGTTGGTTCATGATGGTTGTGCCCTGGTGGCAGGGCTTGTCCTCGAGACTACCCCACTACCGTTGTGCATGGCAAACCCCAGTCTGTTCCACCGAGTTTGAGCGAGGCACCCGATAGCGCTCGCATTCATGTGAGATCCACTTCTCCATGAATTCCCTGGGAACCGAAGTGGTATGAACTGCTAGTTGGCTGGGGCATATCGTGGCATATCCAACAAGGGCACCTGAATGCAGCATAATATCCAACCGAACCATTGTGGGATATTCAGAAGTATAGTGAATCAATGGATTGGTTTAAGGGAAAATCTACAGGAAAGCCCCATATTTAATGGGAAAATCTATGGTTTCCTGTAAATGTTCCCTTAAACCAATCCAATCATTGAAGGGTATTCTGGATACTGCAGGATGGACCCATCGCTAAAACCAGTGCGACCCGAGGGATCCGGGCAATGTTTGGACAACCCCAGTGCAATGGAAGATCATGAAGACCATGAACCGGTTGGTGGTTTCAACCCCTCCGAAAAATATTAGTCAGTTGGGGTTACTACTCCCAATATATGGAATAATAAAAAATGTTCCAAACCACCAACCAGATGATGATCATGAAGATCATGAAAGTCATGAAGGCATCATGTAATTACTGTACCAGTGCTGGAGTTTGTCTAGGGACCTATTCAAACCTGGCCATATTGAACACCACCAACCCGACGACCCACCCTATCGCCAAGACACAGGAAATCCACTCGTTCCAGTGTCTGATAGTCAGCACACTCATCCTGGCTAGCCACAATTAAACCCTAGGTTGTCCTGTTGTAGCGTTGATCGATGTGAATCCCCTCTTCCTTCTACACTAAATACACCCCAATTAATATAAAATAAACTTCAGATTGTCGTTCTTGCGAAATTTAAGATTGGTCAATTTGATGTTTAATTAATTGATCCTCTTTAGAAAACAATTTTCAAATCAAGGTCCCATTGAGGGTTGTCACCCCTCAATAGTAACAACCAGTTGGTTGGGGGCCGTCTCCTACTGGGGTCCCTGGCAAAAATGCTAGTTGTTTTAATTCAGGCTTTTGATTTTATCAGCGGGCCGGGGGAAAGCTTCGAAAGCCAATAATTGTTGGCAATATGTTATATGGATTTAAATGCGGACTTGATCGATTTTGACATGGATTTGATTTTACTACTGAGAGGACGCTTTGCACCCTAATACTAAATACCCCCCAATAACCAAAAATACCTCGGTGTTTGTACTTGGGATGGGACGTTTGGTACCTCCGGTTACGTTTGGGATACCGGGATTCCCTTCGGGTCTCCCGGTCTCCCGGTAGAGATCCCCCAGGTATCCATAGGTATCCCGGTAGTGCTGCCAGGCAGCCGCAAGCTCCCTGCACTTCTGGGGATCAGGATTCGGAAAGCCCAGAAACGCCAAGAGATTGGGCAACTCATCCTGGCGCCGGCTGGCCGGTGCTCCACTGAGCGATTTCCATCTGAATCCGTGGATGGAGAATGGCAATCACTACCCTCTGGTTATGTTTTAACAGTTTGCGAACTTGAAAATGGCCATAGAAATAGTGGATTTTCCCATGAAAAATGGTGATTTTCCATTGTTATGTTAGTTTACCAGAGGGTATACGATGAAAATATGGTGAGCCATGGTGAGCACATTGAAGAGGTGAGATAATAGAAGAATGTCACAATGTCCCTGTCTTGTACTACAGCCAACAATGGCTCCAGGAATCACTGCCGCATAATTACCCTTTTTCAATGCCTTTGCTAATATAACACGGCAATGGAATCACCCGTTTGTAGATGTTGTTCCTGTTGAACATGTGGAGTTCCTTCATCTTTGCCAAAGTTATAGGCCCAAACCCATGGTCTGGAAGCACCCCTTTCCGTGCCTTGTGCATTTCGGGGCCATCTGGATCTTTAAATCTCACGAACGAAGCGCCATAGCGCTCGATCTCGGACTCTGACAAGCCTATCACCGCAGGGCAATCCCTTGAAATTCCTCATGTTCAATGGTCCAAATCAGTGTGTCTAACATGGTAAAATCATTTAAAATCCCTTCAACCATCTCATTGAACAGAAATCGGCCGAAAAGCACATCTCCAAGACTTGGATCTCCAAAATCTCAGCCTGAGAATCGTTCACCCCATCAGCCATGATTTCTGAAGCAGCAGATGCCCGCCTCCATCCCCACTGCGCAGTTGCTCCAGGACCAAATTGAGATCCGGCAGCATGCTCTGCGCTTTCTTCTTCAACGCATCTGTTTCATCAACGCCTTGAGCTCAACGTGCCCACGAGCTGGATCCCATTTATAGCTATGTATAGTCCGTTATAATCACTATACATCATTATACATCCAGCAACATCCACCAAGATGGAACATGAAGGGATATGAAGAGTATGCCAGCACGACCTCCACCAAGTGACTGTATCGCGAAAACTTCGAGAGCCGCCGGGTTCGGGGCCTGGGGGCAACGGACACCCTGATGGTTTGGATGGGGCTCAACCTTCAGGATGGGATTCTGCAGATTCACAAGCCTCCAGGAAGGAGAGAACCTTCCACATCAGTCTATGACATTATGACATGATATATCATGATATTCTGAAAGGTTTGGATGTAATGACATCAATGACATTATTATTTATACATCTATGACATCAATCTATGGTTACCTTCCCATTGTGGTAAAGGATTGGTAAAGGATGGTTCCTTCGAGGTCACCAAATCCCCCATCGACCGGCCAAGGATGGTTTTTTCCGCGTCGACTGTGCGGTGAAACGTGTCGCCCTCACAACGAGTGCGATGCCAGTGTCAAAATGGACGTTAGGCTAGGTTGGTTGCTTTTGCCTTTGCAAAAAATGAGGGCAAAACATGGCAAAACATGTTTTTTAATAAACAGATTGGCAAACCAAAACATCTTTGGTGGATGAATTGTGGGGACGTTTTATTCTCATGTCTGCGCTCTGCATTCCCAAGTTTGATGCGTTTTGATCATATCTCATGGTCAGTTCGGGTGGTTTTAGTTTTGGTGCCTCTGAGTCATGTGGAGAAATCCAATCATCTTGAATGCAAAACCCGCTGTTTAACGACTCTTTGGACATTTCCCCCAAAAAAATATGGGCTATTTGCATGGTGAAACCAATGGATGGCATCACATGGCATCAGGGCCCCAATTTGGAGAGTTGCTGCTGCACCATGGCACTCGCCCAGGGCGCCGCCATGGGCGGCTTCTCGGGTGGTTTGGAGGTCGTCTCGTCCCGCCTCAATGAACATCTTTCAACATATGTGATTTATTGGCCAATCTTTGGAATATCATGGGAATATCTTCGGAATATCATGGGAATATCATGGGAATATCTTCGGAATATCTTCGGAATATCATGGGAATATTATGGTTTTCTTAGATTTTCTTCGCCCCAAAAAATTGGGGGGTGATGTCAAACCATCGTAGGCTATACTGATGCTGGCTCACGTGATAGCACGGTGAAATAGTTGAGTTATACTATGTTATGCTATGCAGTAACTTATCCAGTTCCTTTCAGTGATAAATCTGGATAATTTTCATCATAATCAACCAGCCTAAAAGGTTTGGCAACTTGGGGTGATTCCCCTTTCACCATCATAAGGCGATGTCGCAGTGACGTTGTTATAATTTATCCAGGTACATGTAATGTAGGATAAAGACCTCCTAATGGCCTCAGGGCTCAAAAGCATGAACCGAGAGGGTATGGATGTTATTATCCTATAATCCTATGACGGTAATGGGTAACGTACTGGAATCTTCATGTAAATGTTGTTGTCATAGCAATTGTCATATAGACAATTCCCAATGGCCCTCCAAAATTGGGAGAAATATTTCACTTACTAGTGGGACTGTGAGAATGCGGTACTATCCTTTAATCTCAATCCACACTATACCCCTTTTGTAGCCCCAATGGTGATGATAATATGTTGATTCTTACTAATTACAGTATATACATACGTATATAATTATATATATACCATACAAAGAGGGGGAAGAGGGAGAGAGAGGGAGACAGAAAGGGGGAGAGAGAGAGAGAGAGGGAGATATTGGAAATACCATAGTATACCATAGTAATATATAGTAATGGTCCTAACGATTTACTGTACCCTGATTATCCCGTTTATGAAAGGCGCGAGCTAACATGAATCAAATCGCTTTTCTTTGCAGGTACCTTTCATTGGGGAAACCCACTTAAGTGACTTGGATTTGCATCCCAGCCAGTACTTGGTACATGGTCAACACGCATTCCTATAAAGTTAACATTTTGGGATGTCTACTCCATAGAAAGAAAGGATGTTTCCGCCAGTTGCTTTATGTGGTCTGTTTCAAATTCCATGGTCTAAAGCCGGTCCCAAGACAAGACAAGCTTGAAGTTCACAGTCTGAATCAAAGTATACATACATCATATACTCGAAGAAAAGTGAAGCATAAATGCATATAAATGCACAGGATGAAAGCGAGGGCTGACCGACATGGTTGGTCCATTAATTAAAAAAAAAAAAAAAACACACACACACACGCCATTTTATGGCTATCGGCCATTTTCAGACACATCTCAAATGGATATTGCTATATCTAGCACTTTAGCACTTTACTGCGCATACCTGCACGTATATGCATGCATGCATGCATGCATGCATGCATGCATGGATATGTATATGTATATGTATATGTATATGTATATGTATATGTATGAGTATGTATGTGTATGTGTATGTGTATGCATATGTATATGTATACATAAATGCATATGTCAGCATATGCATATGCATATGTATATGTATACGTATATGTATATGTATGTATATGTATATGTATGTATATGTATATGTATGTATATGTATATGCATATGTAAGTATATATTCAAAATTATATGTATATGTATGTCTATGTATATTATATGTATAAATATATTCATAATTATATGTACATGTATATCTATGTATATCTATGTATATCTATGTATATCTATGTATATCTATGTAATTATACCTATGTATACCTATGTATATCTATGTGCTATTTCATGGTATTTATATATTGTTAATTATTGTGCATACTTATCATGGCTCTTGCCTCTTGCTGACCCCCAAGACACCCTTCCCTCGGTGCCCATCGTCGTCCGAGGGACTCCTTCCGCGCGCCAACGTCGTCCGGCGCCTTGTCGTCCGCCTCAACGATGCGGCTGTCGCCGTTCCTGGCTGTGGTCGGATGTCAGACATGTAAGGCCCACAGAAAAAACAAATCAGTTGTTGGATTCACCCTGGAATGTGTAGAATCTACAATTGAATACCTCCGACAAAAATCTGAAAAGATTTCACTTCAGTTGCAGTTGGAATGTCTGCCACTCCATGACTCAATGTGTTGCTAAGTCATACATTTTGTGTTACTAAGTCACCAATTCCAATCAAGTACTAAGTCACATTAAGTCATACTAAGTCACATTTTGAGTCATTTTCTGCAGCCTGGCTGTCTTTTTCACCAAGGTTCTCTTTGGCCCTGGCGCCGCCGGTGCCCTGTTTGCAGCTCACCTCAGGTTGCAAACCATGTGGCTGTATATCATCAGAAAAAGTGGATATATAATGTTCTGTGCCATAGGAAATATATATAATGTATATGAACAGTATATATGTGGAATAACGTGTATAACATATAATATATTATATATGATATATAAAACATATAATATATTATATAGGATATATAAATCATATAATATATATAATATGAAAAATAAATACAGTAGAGTATATAATATATATAATGTATTATGTATAATATATATATATGCATATAATATATAATATAATATATATTTACAATATCTATATATATATTAGATATATAATATAATACAATACAATGTAATATAATAATATAATATAATATAATATAATATAATAAACTATAATATAATATAATAAAATAAAATATAATATAATATAGTAAACTATAACATAATATAATGAACTATAATATAATATAATATAATATAATATAATAAAATAAAATATAATATAATATAATATAATATATAAACATAATATATATATATATATTATAGAATATAATATATATATATATATATATAATAATAATATAATGTGTGTGTGCTTCTTTGCGTAGGTGTTTTTTGCAATATGCGATGTAATGTATCAGATTCTAATCTGCCAGGCAACCAAGGACCGCAGCAGCTGGAGGGACTCCGGCGCCACTTCCATGCGCGCAGCCAAGTTCTTCCGCTTGGATGCCTCGTCCAACTTGCGCTGGAAGTCGATGGCGGCCACCCTGGGGCGATGCTGTGCCTACCGGTTAAAATTGAGATTCTGATGTATATCACTATGAGAGCTTGGGATGTATAATTATATAATCTGATTTGACTTAAACCATCGATAATAAGACAAACATAGACAAACCAACATTTTGAACTCCAATGGCTTGCTGTTTAGGATCTGACACCAATTTTTTGAGCCTTCCCACAGGGGACTTCGGCATACCCTGCCAGTCATGGGGTTGAGAACCGGCCAGGATAGAAATATTTACCATTGACCCGTGGTTCACTGGGATTTCACTTGGGGAACTCATATACAACTGGTCAGGGGCCATCCAGGTAGTGGGAGGCTGGATACTTGAGGCGTTTGCGGTTTGAAGTTTGCAACCGGTTTGCAACTCCGTGCTGACATATGACAACTGCGATGTGATCCGGGTTGCCAAATAGTCTGCATCTATTACTGCCCTAGCACGGTACGAAAAAATCGATCTCACAGCAACACGATCTTGGCTGCCAAGTCTGGACACCATCTTCCGACGTGAATTCCCAGAAAACCAAAAACATGGTGGGATAGCATGCGAGAGAGAGAGAGACAGTGTTCTTAAATCATATAATAATAATCTAGAATCTAGATATGCATTATATATATATATGTGTGTGTTTATATATATATATAATATATATATATATATATATGTGTGTGTGTGTGTATCTCTCTATATTTCAAATGTATGTACATGTAAACACCCTTAAAATGACCCCCATCAACCCATAGCCCCACGGTCCAGGCACTGATACAGCCGTTGCTGCTGCTCCACCGAACGCCTCAATGAGGCCGTGACCTCACGCGTCTCCTGTGCAGATGTTTCGATCATTTTAGATCAACTTCTAGGATAAAGATGGAAAATGAATAAAAATGGATAAAGTACAATGGATGATATGGATGTTACAATGGATGTTACAATGGATGTTACAATGGATGTTACATTAATAAATGTTTAATGAATTTTAATGATGTGTAGACTCCTTGGATCTTGCAACTTTTGGACATTTCTGGATAGAACCTCCAACATCCTGCAAGCCTTTGTTTTGGGAGCTCTTTGGAAATGATATGACATGATACTGTAATAGATTGTAATAGGAAATGTAGGAAGCAACGTTGAAACAACGTCGAAACAGTGATATTCCAACCGCTGGCGCCTCTGCATGCGCCTTCAGTGACGCCACCAGCTCCGCCATCCGCGCCGCGCTGGGCGCCACCGTTGGGGCGGCTTCGGAGGCCGAGGCCTCGCGCGGCCGCGAGCGCAGGGCTTGGAACTTCTCGTAGTTCCTGGTGTCGGTGGATGCAGTCCATGGGATCCAGTTCTGACTCTGCTGTTTTTTTTGGGGGTGTTTTTTTCTCCTAGTTTTTCATATTAGAACCAAAATCCGGTTGGGCTAAAGGCCTTCGGATTCTGTGCGTATGACTTTGGATGATTGGATGATGATGGCATGCTTCATGAATAGGTTTCAACTCCAACAGGTTCCAACAAGCACACCGCATCACCAGTCCTCCACCATGCCAACAACCGCAACAGCAGCGCCACCGCAGTTCCCAGCCCCAAGCCCGAAATCAGCAGCGCCCACCAGGGTGCGCCCTGCGGGCGGCTAGTGAAAGCTCCAAAGGGCCAGGCTGCTTGGGCAGCTTGCACCACCAGGACAGGCTGTCTTCCTTGCTGGTTGCGCAGAGATCTCAGAAACGACTGTTGGAGCGACATGGGATGAAGGCTCTCAGTATGGTCGAGTGGTGATTGTCAAGTAGCTGGCGCTGACCGATCAACGTTTTGCAGTGTCTTCGCCCAAGGTCTGACAGGTAAATGGCACCTTCCCCAAAATGCGTTCGTTGGTTTACAATATATTCTGGGTTGTGCAGTGGTGACTGGCAGTGATGGACGATGACGCCTAAAATCACGCTGCAAACCCTGTGCAACCATGTGCAACCCACGTGTACACCTTGCATACAGTGTGGCCTGCGTATGCCCTAAACACGTGAGCTTTTGCTGCTCCATAGTCAACTTTGAAAGCCTGAAATCATGGACAGTATAGCTGGATAGGTTCAGCAGTAGCTGACCGACAAGAGCCAAAATCAATGGCTGCAGCGCGGGGTGCTGATGCAACCTCCTGTGGAAAATGGATTGCTCATTCGCAGCTTCCATTTGAAAAAATGGCACCCACAATTAACACAACATTACATACAAAGTATATGCCATTATTACCCATGATTTTATTAATATATATTAATATCATGTGATATATTTAAATATGTGTGGTTAGTATCCCTGCTTACAAGTAGAGAGGGGGCTACCGCAATAAGTAGGTTCTACCCTCACCAGTGACTTCCAAAATGAAGTCCTGAGCCGCCCTGGCGGTGCCGGAACCGGTTCTGCGTCTTCATCTCCGGAGTATTCCCCGAAGGAGGATTCGCTATCTGAATCCTGGCAGGATTCAAAAAAGGCCGGAGCTATGGCGGCTGCTTCCAACAGGAGTTTGAGAAGGGAGATGGGTGACTGATGGTGACTGGGTATGCCAGTTCGAAGATGTGGAATGTGTGGATGTTGGATATCATCCACATGTTAGGTGGCAAAAGGTGGCATGGGAATACATATCCCATCTCAGTTGAATGGGTGAGCATGCTCTTGGGGTATTTAACACCACAGGTTCAAGCAAATGACATGAAGGCACGAGATAACAGCATATCGATCAACGACGTAGGGCGGAAAGGAATAGTTCCATCATCAGCTTTATTTCTTCTACATTAATTCATATGACTTTCCGTATTTCGGATGGCACATCTTGCAATTCTGCTTCCAGTCCCATTCTTGGCCGCACCAGCAGGCCTCCTCATCGATGGTAGCGAAGGAGGCCTCCCGGTAGTCCGTGGTTGGACCGTTTCCTCGGCTGTGCACTTGTCAGCTCTTAAGAAGTTGCAAAAAGATCACATCTTATTATACATTGACTCCTTATACAATAGGTTATTCCATGCTATTACTAACTATGATTGAAAAGTGCTTGATTACCAAAAAAAAACGAGTCATCATGAGTTCTCTAAGTCGTTCTCTCAGTCCTATAACGACGCCCAGCGGCTTTTCTTGTACGCGGGCGTGGGCAGTCGGCCACACTTCTCCGGAAAGCGGCTGGCCCGTTTGGAGACGCGCGCCAACTCGTCCAGGGTGTTGCCCTAGAAATGGGGCTGGGGAATGTCAGACATCCTGGACATCCTTAACGAATCGTTTCCAAGGGGATTGAACATGAAATGTCATGAAATGGGATCAATGTTTGGTTTCATGATTGAATGATTGTTACCTTACCCTACGAAATATCATGAAATGGATTTCCAAGATATATTTGAATCAACACAACTGTCCAGCTAAGAAGGTAGAGCCAGGGGAGCCTGCCATTGCGTCTGCGGGCTTGTCGGTCGAAAGGGCTCAACAACCATTACAACCTGCGGTCACCGTGATCCGTGGGATCTAAGGCAAACCCCCTCCGTGGCGGGGATAGGATTAAATCATATTAAATCAATATGGAATAGGACTGAATAGGACAGGATCCATGAAGCGTCATGAATCATTATGAAGAGATATGAAGGGTACCAAACAACTGATCTGACTGGTTTTTTCCATGTTTCCCACGGAAAAACATTCTGAAAAAACTTGATCCACTTCGCACCTGTTGTGGTTGAGCTGCTAGCCCACCATGGCAGCGCTGGTCATTGGTCGCGACAGCTGAATATTCTTGTTGGCTGGGGTGTCACATTGAGGCAATGGAAGCTGTGCTGGACCCTGCCAGATATGCCAAATATTGCAACCTAATGCCGCAAAATGATCAAAATGATCAAAATGAAAGTGGCGACTAAGAATCACAATGGCGATCTATGGCGACTGGAAGGAACTCTCTCTATCACCCAGCTGGAGCCAAAGGAAACGCCGACGCGCCAACAGGTTGCGGCTTCAGCGTGTAAGCCGTGTGAGCCAAGAAGTTGATTCAGATTGATTCAGCATTCAGTGGGCGAATGCCTCAGTGAATGCAGTTGAGCTACCTTCTTACAAATGACCAAGTTGATCCAATTTGAATATCAATTTCATCCAATTTGCTGCAGATGGTGCATATTTTCTGAGACTTAGCAACTAACTTTAGGAAAAAAAACGCATCCGTCATGGCAGAGTGGGGACAATCCTGACCCCCCCAGCGTCTCAACTCTTTTTCTCGAAGGACTCTGCACCCGAGGGCAGCCCCGAGGGCACGCCACAACGTTTGGAGGAGATGAGGAGGCACGAAAAAGGTGGGCCTTGGAAGCCCTGATGGTTTGATGGCTCAGTTGTAACCTCCTGGCATTCTTGGGTGGCATTGGGATTTAGTATGTTTTTTCAACATCCGAATGAACCAGAATCCCAGAATCAGAATCCCAGATCTCTTGATAAATCCTATAGAAAGGTAAGGCCAGGTAGGATGATTTGCTCAGGCCTCCGCAGTTTCCATGGGAGGGACTTTGCCCCTGCAGCCTCTGCGCCTCCATCAGTGCCTTTTCTCCACTTGCAGGAGACAGCCATCTAGAAGTCATTTGGACTGGTTCTATCTGGTTCTGGGATAGATATCTGAGGCAATGACCTTGGACAATCTGGGCAATTCCTATGGGATAGCTTCTAACAAGTACTGTAATTGTCAAGTAAACGTAGACTATCATGGTGCAGTGATGTGCAGTGAGTCCGTCGTGACGGCGCATATATATATATATATATGTGTGTGTGTATACATGTATGTACTGTTTTTTTTGCCCAGAGTCTTACTGGGTGAAAATCATTACGTGTCCGAACAACGACGAAATAGAAGTGAAGCCACCAACCGCTACGCTGTCGAATCCCTTGGTGCTGATCTCACCCGCTGCAACTGATGGGGAGGGCTTATGCTACGGCCGCGAACGACCGGTTGCCGCCATGGGAGACAACATGGCACCAGCCAGATGACACCAAGAACCACTTTGCTTCCAAAAGATGATGTCCGGCTGCGAGTCTTGGTGGAATCAAACTGGTCGTTACAACTTCCACTCAACTTCCACATGAACAAAACATGAAACCTAGTGGTCAGGGAATCTCATCTGCAGTTGCCGTTGGGAAAATGGCCAAGTAGCTTCGATTTCGAATGGAACATCTGGAACCCACTGGCCAAAGTGGCAGGTCGTTAGGTTCCAATACGTCCCGTTGTGACCTTTGATAACTTTGGTTCCCTCATCATCTCACTACCTTAAGTTTCAGGGTAGCAGCGCGACCGCGGGCCAAACCCAACAATTTTACCATGTTCTGGGATGGTCTTGGAACGGGTTTGATCGAACATGTGGGCTACACGCTTGTGCCATTGTGACTGTCATTCTGGGCAAAACATGTGTTCTCGCATCAAACCAGGACTTAGGCACTTTCTCCTGACCCACATCGTCCAGAAAATGCACAGACGTGATGCAAACTGCATCTAAATTGATGTGGATGCTACAGTATATCAGCTGTGGGATGTAGGGGGGTTGGGCTGAGGCCTTCTGAAAGGGACAGGATGAACCGACGTTCTTCTGAAG
>Ga0126342_10002802_pt1 | contig 27872 bp, 22 predicted proteins | sample Cyp1metagenome_FD_92528 | JGI IMG/M metagenome (GOLD analysis project Ga0126342, IMG submission 92528) | Coral microbial communities from Lord Howe Island, Old Settlement Bay, Australia - Cyphastrea 1 metagenome | ecosystem: Host-associated > Invertebrates > Cnidaria > Coral ... | reverse complement strand
CCCACACCTGGAAACGGTTACCACATGCGCGTCGGTGATCTACTTGGCCCGTGCGTATACTGCTCCTCACAGACTTTTGGCAAGCGGGACAAACATATTGGAAACTCTAAGCATGACCACATACTAGCGTTGTGTCCCAAAGAAGGAGGGGTCGGCGGCACCCGGGCGCTAGCCCGTTTTATATATATATATATTGATAACCAAACAAAATCATCTTACTTAAGTTTGTATGATCCGTATCTTATATTACCTTATTGTCTTATTGTTTATCAACAAACAACAAACCCAACTAAACCACGGCTTCGGAAGGGAAAGCCCCGGAGACTGTCGACTCTGCAGCCATGGCACTTGGTGGCTTTGAGCTTGCTCCAGGCATCCGCGTGGATCATTTGATGATCGAAGCCATGCTTCAGCACCTTCCTTGAGCACATGATAGGCACATGGCAGTCATGGCATGGCAAGAGCTGTTTTTGTTTCGCTATGTTTTGCTGCTGAAAGTCCAACAAGAAGTATATACCACCCGAAAAAACATTCAACATAGATGATGAATTTATGATAAAGAACAAACACTTGGGATTTAGCAAAATGAAAAGGAATTTGTGATTTGTATACATGATATAACTGTTATAACTTACAAAGAGTCTTTTTCTCTAGATGTATCCTCTAAAAATGCAAAGTGGTCACTGAAAAAAAACTCAGCCCGACCAACTGAAGATATGAACCAACAAACACAAGCCGTTTTTTAGTGGGGATTTCGCAGGGGGGCACTTGGATTCAAGGGATTGGGCTTGGAGGGGACGTCTACACGAAGAGCATGCTGTTGATCCTCAAAAAACTGGGTTCCTACAGTTTTTTTGCCCATCACCCAATTCTGGGATGCATACGACCCACAGAAATCAATAGAACTGGAGGACATAGCCAGGATACTAAGAAAAGCTGGTTGAGCGACAGAAACAATATATAAATTATATATTTATAATTATTTATATATATAATATAGCTTTCACCAGCCAAACATGGGAATACCTTAAGATATAGACACCAATAGTTTGGGTTTCCACCAATGTGATTTGGCTGGTGTTGAGCCATCATGTCCAAGCTCCAACCTTCAGAACTACAAGGTCTCCTTGGGAAAAATGGAGACAGCTTGGTGGGCAGTCCATCATCACTTGTCGATTGGTTGCCAACTGGGGTTAACCCCTGTATGAATCAATCAACTAACTAATACGAACAATACATCTATCTGGATAAGCATGGATAAGATATAAAATCACTAACATGACATGAAAAGGTCGGTCTTGCACATTGATTAGGAGGCCCGGGTGGGAGGCCCCCACCCTGTGACCAAAGTTCGGCCATTTGTGGATCGTTATCCCAATCCACCTCCCATCATTCTGTCGTGACATAGCGACTTGAGGTCGCAGCAATAGTGTATCTCGATCTATGTGGGGCCTTCTTCAAATGGGGGATCTCCAAATCATCCAGTTGTGACAACCATGACTTAGTAACTGAAACACCTGTGGCATAGCTGTGGTGACTTGGGGGGATCACCCATGACTTTGGAAACCTTCATCTTGTTTCCAATCCTTGTGATAGCCAAACCAGCCAAGATGCTGAAACCCCGTATGAGAATCCCTGACGTGACTTCCATCGATGCTCACCTCAAGATCGAAACCGGAAACGATGGTATTACCACCAAATGTAATGCTTCCTTCTGATTTTTCCGTAAACCAATTCCGGGATAATATTCTGGGAATGTTGGAACTCAGATCTTTGCATTATAGGACTCATCCGTGGGTTGGTTCAGATATAATTCCCTTGCTGCCCTTGCTACGAAGATTCAGATCAATATTTTTCGGATGCCACCGGCCACGTTTAGAGATCTTCAGTTTCTAGCCATACAAATTCCAATCTCTAGTGTTTCCAGCCAGCCTTGCAAGGCTTCCACATTGTAGCCACAGCTAAAAGAAATACTTGGCTTCCAGTTTCCAAACATGTTTTTTATGCACCAAAGATTTACCATCTTCCCCAAAAACATCCGCCTAGCTGATTGGCTTAGTACCAACCCACATTAGCCTAGCAGTGGGAAGTTGGTAGATGGAAGTGGTATAAATTTAAAGAATGAGTCAATAAGTCCCAAAACTTCACTAGCTGATGATTTTCCCGTCTATCATCACGCCAGTGAGGTGTTCGAACTTGCCATTAGCCAAGTCCGCAATGAAGCCACCAACCTCAAACGGGATGATATCCTCCGAATTCACCACATTCCAGTGATATCGCACTGGGGTGGTGATAATTTCTCCAGAATATCTCCATCCCCAAATATCCCAATAACTCCCCTCATCATCCCTTATCTAACCCATCAACCCGCATCTTTGATGGTTAAACCATGTTAAACCGTCATCTTTCACCATGTCTTGGGTGAAACGACCCACTGGACCCGGGACCGGTGGCGGGTCCAAAAAAACCCAGATGTTGGTGGCTCAGCTCAGCTCGACACGGCAAATCCCTTGGCTCCAAAGTAATCCTCTTCCACCTGCGAAGCCACAGCTGGTGCACACCACGCCACGACAAGTTGCTTTACTTCACATTTATAACAAATACGTCGTTTGAATTTATGGTAGATCCATGGTTCATGGGGGTTTTCATGGGGTTTACAGGCTACAACACGCATACATAGCTAATAAATCTAATAACTGAAGTTATAACCACTTAAATTAGTTTAATGGGTCGTTTTTTAGAGGTTTTACACATTGGATTAATCTCCACTGTGGGAGAAATGGGTGGATTTTTACCATGGCTGGCGGCGCTGGCCCATTGGCGCACCTCCTCGCTCACGGAGGTCTTTCCGGCCGCAGGCGGCCCAAAGAGCCACAAGGCCTCGGAAGGGATTCGTTCAGATTTGTGTTGCCGTATCTAAACGGAATCTTAAATTAATCTGGTTGGTGGTTGACCTACCCCTCTGAAAAATATTAGTCACTTGGGATGATTCTTCCCAATATATGGGAAAATAAACGCCATGTTCCAAACCACCAACCAGTAATGGAGCATCTATGTTTTTATTGATATACATGGAGGATGTTCAATTGCTATATATAGTTTTAATATGTTTTAATCACCAATTAAAATAATTTGAGGGATGCAGTTGAGATTACTTTTATGGATATTAGAATGGTGATAAGCCCTATAAGATGACTATTTGATTTGCCAATGGTAAAAACCATAAAATGGCTATCATATGGTTCGAAAACGAAAAACCGTAGCTCCAAACGGTTCCCTCCTAGTTTTAAATAGAATAAAATGGTTGAACCATGGGGCCATGGGGTAAACTATGAAGCAGAATTCATAGTACGTTAAATCCCCGGTAAGAAAAGTTAATCACTTTTCCTCAGTAAAACCTTTACCATAAAGCAAACATAAGATAACAAAAAATCAGATACGGAGTAAAGGAGGGGGTATATTGCCCTGGGGTAAACTGACATACATGTGCAAAACCCATGGTTTCTTGTTCGGACAATGATCTAGTTTTATCTAGATTCATGGTCAGATTTCCACATCTATGTAAGTTTACCCGAGAGTAAACAATGGATGGTGTGTTAACTAAAGATACTTTACGAACAAAGTGAGATTGAACGAATAAAACGAAAGGTCGAAGCACGAAATATGTGGAACAATAGCCACACCTCTGGGTTATACATGGGCATTTCTGTGGCAAATTGGAAGCTGAACTATAGAACCAATAGACATAGGATTACAACCAGCACTAGATGGTTGCTAAATATTAAGAAAATGTGATTTGATTAACTCACGTGAGCATTCTATGGGATTTTTTTTTATGGGACATGAAATATGTAACCAAACCAACTGGTATGGGTATAGGTAGTGGGTTTTTCTATGGACAAACCCATCCGCCGCCATCATTTGGGGATGATTCCCATTCCAGTGAGGTCGGTGGTTGAGCCACACCCGAGACGTCTCATTTTTTTTGGTGAATCGCATAAGGTTTCGAGTTGGGACAACTAAACAACAAATGATGTTGTGGATTATCCCACAAATATGTGGGTTCGTGATATCTCCTCGACATCTTGAACAATTGCAGCATTCTCTGTTGAAACTCCCAAAATCAAACCACGCAACTTGTGTCAACGTCAACCCCCGATCAATATATCGAATATATGTAAATACATATGTATATATCACTCCTTGCCTGTTGATCTATGGTGTGATGCCACTTTTTTCATTGCCCTATCACTACAGAAGTGGTGTGAACTATATATGGTATAATATAACTATTATATATTGTATAACTATAGATTGTAACGCTATACTGTATAGTATATATATATATATATATATTGCATATATATATTATACATATGTAATGTATGTATATATATATATATGCATCACTAGGACTACTTTTTTTCCCGCGCGCTATTTCAGAACAAAACAGTGTATATCTCTTTGCGGATCACCATTATGCTTCGGATGGCTATTTTGCGTGGCCTGCGTGGTGGATCGAATTTACTAGTCGTAGTCGTTTTAATTTATTGTTGTTTTATAAAGGTTACGAATGTGGTCCGTGGTGAATCAACCCAAGTAGAAAGTTCTTATTCTTAAGTAGAAACTTCTTTTGTAGGAATCTATGGAGAAAGGGTGTTGGAAAGCCCAAGAGGAAAAACTTTTGTCCTGACGGTGCAATGTCCCCCAAACCCACAGGTTTACTCCTTCTGAATCTTCCGAAGATGCTGCAAGTTCTACGCAGTTCACAGATCACTCCTGGTATTCCATGGGGGACGTCTATCGGCAGAGGCCATGATGGGGCATAGTTTCATCGAAGTTGAAAGAGTAGCCGCCTGCGCTGTGCGCCGGATTAGCTCATGGTTTTCATGAAGCCCTCGGCCGACACGTGGTCGATGAGGCGATTTCAGAAGGCAGGCCTTGAGAATGACAATTTCTCATTTTGGCAGTTTATAGGCCCTGATTTCGTTGGACATTCGTGATGTTTTCTCTTCGCAAAGACCGAATTTGCATCTGCATTGGCCGCAGCGTAAGCTTCAGGTTGCCAAGAGCAAAAAAAAAATGGAAGCGATTGATTCATGCACCAAACGGATCCAAACGGTTGATTCAGGACGCTGCCGCGATTTTTCGCCGAGCTTCGATGGGAGCTTTTCCCAGCTGCTGCGGCACAGTGGTTAACCCCACTGACTGGAAGATGTGCTCACGCCTTCACCGCGTGGAGGGGAGAAAATGGGAGAAATCTCATGAAGTCATGTGGCTGGCAAACTGTCGACACCGTAGAGTTTGGAGAGTTTCATGAAGTTTCAAGGTGCCGAAAAAAACATGATTGAATGTTTATAATTATCTAGAATGTTTTATATCACATACTTATGAACTCATGAACATATTCTCATTGTGTCTATTTTGCTTTGTCATGTTGATGTTTGATCTTCTGTTGGATTCGATGGTTGTTGGTGACCCTCCACAACATGATTGGTAGCTCAGAAATCACGTGAGCTTTCCATGGGAGGTCATCTACCTCAATGGGTAATACACGAACATTGGGCTTAAGCGGGACACAGCATGGCATCGTGATGGTGCTTCCAATGATGCGTCCCTATGCTACTAACATTACAAAGCCACATAACAAATCCCATTGCTGCGGTGTGGTTTCAAAGCACTCGAAATGGCAATTCGGCAAACTGGAAAACATGGGAATTCGGAATTCTTTATCACTGGGATTACCCGATTCATACTTGGAAAGGGGGCTGTAATCCTAATCAGCTCAATGAAGGGTATCTATATCACATCTTGTGTTGGCTAGCTTAGTTATTATCTGAGTTGCAAATTCATTGATCTGATGGAACAATATGTATATAACTATGCAGTATTCCTGCCGGCCAGGTTGTATGCAACATGTCTCTAAATAATACATACATCATATACGTATCTATCTATCTATATATATATATATATTATATATGCAGATATTTTTAGTGAGAATGCAATCTTCTTCAGTCGAAACCACAACAAATTTTGGATACCTGTGCTCAGATCCTTGCATGGGTATTTTATACAATATATTCGACCCCCGGCCTTCCATAGCAAAAAGTGCAACACAACGTTTTTACCGATAATTCACGCACAGTTTACCGAAGTTGACTGTGTTTTTTTCTGTTTGTTGGCGCCAATACTTGTTTTCTTTGGTTAACCTATTGCAGCCATGCTACCAAACTTTCCAACTAAGATTTAAACTATGTCTTAGGAAAAATAAGTTCATGTATGTTCATGTATTATAACTATCATATATACTTGATATAAATATTAATTAAATGCGCGTGTTGTTCCATTTCTAGGTCCATATTTTCCATTTCACGCCTCCCTATGGGTTACTTACCCCCCAAGCAGCCCATGCGCGCCGAGTCACTCTTCCTCTGAGAAAGGCTTCGTCAACAACTCCTCCAGCTCAGCGGGGATTTGGCCTAGACCGCGAGACCGCGCAGGCCAAGTGGAATAGTAATGGGATACGAATGTGGTATATATAATGTTTATATATACTATATATATATGTATATATATATGTAATATAATGATATATATATATATACGTATATATATACGTATATATAATATGGTATCATGGGACATATTTATGGGAATGGGCTATACATGGGTGGTACACACATTTTATGGACTATTTTGGCCACTTGATATATGATACTGGCAAGTTTGGATTAATAAACATCCCCGCCAATAGAAGGCAGGTACCTAGGGAAAAGGTTCTGCGAAGGTTTTTTCCCCTAAACAATCGACATCCTAGTTGAAGTCATAAGAGAACAACTTCGACTTGATATCAACCTACTTTCAATTGATTTTGCTTTTAAACCTAGACGAAATCAAAAAAATAGTAAGGACTTCAATTCATATCAATCTACTTTCAAGCGATGTTCCTCTTAAACCAAACATGTATTAAGGTGTATTAAGATGTGTTAAATTGTACAGTACCTAACCACCACATTTCTAGGGGTACCTTATTTCAAAGAAATCCGAGGACCTCATCCAAAACATGGTGGGAGTTGGGGAGGGTACATGAATGGATGCTGAGCAACCAAAAAAACGTTGTTTGACAACAGGTCTGAGCAAACCATCCTCATATGACACACTCAAAAAAATATAGTATCATGTAAGAATGTAACTTAGGAATATTTAGGATGTTTTCAAATGCTGAGAAAGTCACCAGCTCATATCACATGTGCTTCGTACTCCCACGTGTCCAAGCCCCCACAATGGATCCGCCCGCAAGAGAGTCAGTAAACTCATTGCATCATAGTTTTCATAATCATCAGCGTCATCGTCATCATCTTTCTCACCACGTTCTTATCCCTATATCGCCTATGTCTGTTGGTTTGATTTCCATGTTGCTGGTCAAATCCTCTTGTTTGCTTGGTTCGACTCGACTCTTTCCAGCATTCGCTGGTTTGCAACTTTGCCTACAATCCTTGTTTTTTACAATCCCAGGTGTTGTTTTTCAATAATTTCCGTCTTTTGTTGCTTCATCTACACGTATCCTGTGCTCGCTCTATACATGTAATACAACTAATTACTCAGAATTGTTCTACAATATCTGCAATGATCCTCTCACCATGGCCTATCTTCTACAGATACCTTTCCAATTACGTTTTCCACTCTTGGTTGGTGTTACTTTCCATTTGTCCATCCAAAACGGCAACAGCATTGACTTTACCCACCACCGCCAACAGCTCCCCCATCCCACTGTCACCTCGCACCACGGTCAGGCGCCGTCGCTTCACTTCGCCGGACGCTTCACTGGAGGCTTCCGACTCGGAGGGAACCGGCGGCACGTTCAGGTGCGATTGGCGGGGTGACAGGCGTGGTGACTGCGGCGACTGGCCGTCCACGGTGGACGCGGCGCTGGTGTCGCCTGGCGGCCGTTGGAATGGTGGGAAGAACAGCAGTTATTGGAAGTGGTTCCTGGTGTAAAGTGAAACCCAAGGCCATAAATCTAGCAGAATCTAGCATGTGGGGATGGTTTAGACAATCCATCAAAAAGGTGATTTTTTGGGATTTGTGATTGGGGTTACCGCATTAACTATTTTCATTTTCTATTGACTCAGGAAATGAAACTCAGCAAGTGCAGTTAGTTGGAACTATAGGCTCGCGGATGGGTTTGAGTTGATGTGACGATACCGGTAGTACCGCACAAGGCGGTGGCGGAAGTTTCAAAGATAGGAAACTATAGGAGAGGTGAGTTGTTGTGACGCTGTGCTTTTTGGAGTGGTTGCAGAGGTCCTCTCAAGCGCAACTGCTGTAGTGTAGCGTAGTGTAGTTGTAGTCACAGTTGTAGTGTAGTTGTAGTGGTCGTTGTAGTTGCAGTGTAATGAGCGTAGTTGTAGTCGTAGTTGTCGCTGTAGTTGTAGCTGTAGTTGTAGTGGTAATTGTAGCTGTAGTTGTAGCGGTACTTGTAGTAGCTGTTGTTGTTGTTCTTCTTCTTCTTGTTGTTGTTGTAGTCGTAGCTGTAGCTGTAGCTGTAGTGGCTGTAGTAGTGGCTGTGGTAGTAGTGGCCGTCGTAGTGGCCCTCGTCGTCGTAGTAGTAGAAGAGGAAGTAGTAGTAGTAGAAGTAGTAGTAGAAGTAGTAGTAGTAGTAGTAGCAGTAGTAGCAGTAGCAGTAGCAGTAGTAGCAGTAGTAGTAGCAGCAGTAGTAGCAGTAGTAGCAGCAGTAGCAGCAGTAGCAGCAGTAGCAGCAGTAGCAGCAGTAGCAGTAGCAGTAGCAGCAGCAGTAGCAGCAGCAGCAGCAGTAGTAGTCGTAGTCGTAGTCGTAGTCGTAGTCGTAGTAGTAGTAGTAGTAGTAGTCGTAGTCGTAGTCGTAGTCGTAGTCGTAGTAGTAGTAGTAGTAGGAGCAGCAGTATCAGTAGCAGTAGCAGTAGTAGTATTATCAGTGGCAGTAGCGGTAGCGGTAGCGGCGGCAGCAGCAGCAGCTGTTGTTGTTGTTGTCGTTGTTGTTGTCGTTGTCGTTGTGTTGTAGCAGTAGTGTAGTGGTAGTGTAGTGGTAGTGTAGTGGTAGCGAAGTGGTAGCGTAGTGGTGGTGTAGTGGTAGTGCAGCGGTAGTGTAATGGTAGCGTAGTGGTAGCGTGGTGGTAGCGTAGTGGTAGTGTTGTAGTGGTAGCGCAGTGGTAGTGTAGTGGTAGTGTAGTGGTAGCGTAATCGAAGCGGTAGCGTGGTAGTGTAGTGGTAATGTAATGGTAGCGTAGTGGTAGTGTAGTGGTGCTGTAGTGGTAGCGGTAATGGTAGTGGCAGTTGTAGTTGTAGCTGTACCGAGCTTATTGCTTTTTACTTCGAAGTGTGCTTCACACCACAACGGCGTTCACTTTTTCGACATCTGAACTTCCAAAAGTGCTCCGACACTGAAGTGTTTTTAGCATTTTGACTTCGAAATCTGCTTCGCGCCGCATTGGCGTGCAATTTTTGATCTCTCTCTCAGCTGCCCAGATGGCTCCGCACCCGCCGGTTTGGTAAGCCTACTTTTTCGTCCGGAGCCACAAAACATTGGAAAAGCACAGTGTTTCGCGGCTTTTCTACCTTTTCACGTACCTGCATATTCTTTCTTCTGACTCTTTCTCTCTTCTGCTCTTCTCTCTTCTACTCTTCTCTTCTCTCTGACTCTTCCCACCTCTGCTTTCATCTGTCCATATCGTCGGAAGTTTGACTTCTAAACTTCCTTCGATTATATACATATGTTATGTACAGTTGTGGTTGTGGCAGAAAAAAGAGAATCACTTGGAGCACCACTTTCTAGTTTCCTTGACCCTCAGGCAAAAGATCATTGAACAGATCCCTTTCTTGTACCATCCTGTGCCTTGCTATCTTCTGTTAGTTTTTCCACCGTGCTCCCCGAGTCAACAAGCGCCTTCTTTTCTCTGACCCATCATCAAAGCCAGGCGTGTTGCCGCGCCATGGCGTTTCCAAGCCGTACCACCACGGGGGGATGGGTAGGTGTCTGGGTGGGTGTCTGGGTGGCCTGAGGTTTTTCGGGGACCGCGACCGGGGATCATTTTATTGGGCCCCAAACATGTTCTTTAAAAAAACTGTTTGGCTAAAGCACCGCTTTTTTCATTGTAAGGGACATATTTGAACCATTTGAACTAGTGTTTTTCTTAACAAGGCTACAACTTTCAGAGGGATTTCGGGACCAAGGGTAGGATGTTTTAATTGGGACTTGTGACTTTGAGGGGCAAATGACATGCATGGAGCGACATTGCAAGTAAAATGCACTGTTTTGTGCCCTTGAGATATTCCCCCTGGACATGCTTCGCTGCGGCTGGGTGGGGTTTTCTCGAGAGTGCTGACATCCCAGATTGGATGTAGTACAAACATGACCATGTTTTTTTCTTTTCATGTCCTGCTTGGTATGCACCATGAACAGCTCAATTTAAACAAAGGCACAGCCACAGAACTCAGCGACGCCCCATCATACGACCCGCGTCTAGAGCAGAACCCGAGTCCGTGCGGAGACTTGGTGCCAAAGCATCTCAGCCTAGATATTAAAACAAGGTGCTGCCCCATGGCTAAGTTGGTTTAGAACAGATAGGACCCGTCATGTCTATATACATATATATATATACATATATATATATACACATATATGTTATACAGTTGTAGGTACGTATATATATATATATATAGGTATAAACATGTAACATCATATAATATGAATAATGGGATACCACCAAACATTTGGGGCAATCATCCCCCTACGAGGTGGCCCCCAGCCCCAGTAATAAGTTGGTTTATAGACCGCATTAACTGTAGATGTATCTACCATAAATATCCAGAAATATCCATACTATATAGATGTATACACCGTACTAACTGTAGATATATCTACTGTTAGAGTTGGAAACCAAACTTAGCTATCTAGAGTATGACAATCGACAGTTGGTCGTCCCTTTCGGCAGTTAGGATTTATACATATAATCATGAAACTCCGGGTTCACTACGGATCAGCCATGAAGGCTTTTTTGTTTCAATTCCGACGATTCATTAGCATGAATGCCAGTAGGGCCGGGGCGGACATGTTGGAAAAAAAACATGGAAAAAACATCAGCGGCTATAGGAGGTGGAAGGCCTACACAAATGTCTTTAATTATACTGAGCGACCGATGGACTGACTGCCTGACTGAATGATGGACCAAATTTTTGGTACCATGTCCCCAGAACAAGCTGGCTCAATTGTTGGGTATCAGTTGGATATAGGTAGAGTCAGGTAGAGTATCTTTGGTTTGGGGCGCATGCAAAAACCAAATCAAGTCACTGACTTTGGTTTGTGACCCATGCAAAAACACGTGTATCGCTATCGAGTCGTCCCCTACAGGTAGTAAAGGTTTGACACAGGCTAAGGCATGAATGACTAAATTAGTGATACAACAGTTTTGCCAGTTACTCATCTAAGTTTTGACATGTTTTGGCTCTTGACGCACAAATGGGTGCTTCGATGGAAGTGGAACATCAGTCATCTGGATGATCGTTAACATTTTGAGGTTGAAGGAAACTCCGCAATACCGCAATACTCAAATTTCCTCCTTGATTTTGGATAGATTTCCTAAGAGAAAGAGCATGGAGCTACTGTTGCAACTCACACCCTTCCCTGTGGTGCATCCCGGATTTTGCTCGGACACTTCTACCATTTGCCCAAAAAAAACGCGCCTGGCACAATCGAGAGAGTGGATGCGATTCTTTGCTTCCTTGTTGATGGTCTTTATGGGCCGTACATTCATTGAGCCCCTGGAACTGGAACGGGTCTTGGTCCGTTATATTCCTAGAGTAACCCAGGACCACCATGAGGTCAAGCTTCAAGAGGCCTTGCAGCAAACTAAGATATAGCTACTGTATAATACTCTCTCTATATTATATATGTTGATCATCCATGGTTTTCCCAAGCCAATGACCTACCGTCATGGTGGACTCTACCGTTTGTCTGTATGATCTTACTGGTACCGTGGCATCATGTGGCACTTTGTTGAATGGTTAACCTTGGTACTGTCGCCTCTGCCACGCTGGACTGTTGAGAAAAACGGCGCAGTGCAGCGACAGTTGGGTTGACAGATTTGGTGAACTTCCCCTGGTTCAAACAACTGCAAGCAACCCCCTGAAATACCATTTCAGATGGGGGTGGATATGTTTGAAAACCGCCAGTTCTTGGGTCAATATTGAATATTCCCAAACAACTCTCGCAAAACACCGGGGTCATTGCTCCCCCGCCAATGACGCTGTCTCAGTTTGGAGGTTCAAGCTTTGGAATGTGTGTTCATCATGATGCTGCATTGATTTGTGATGACCTTTCATCTACCAAACATAAAATACATGACTATGTCCCTCAAAGGAGCCTCTCAAATCATGTGTTTTACGCTTCGAGCTTGGGGAAGAAAACCATGCTGACAACCCAATTAAAGATGGGATGTCTCTGGATCAACAATGCTTAGAATGTATACACAAGTATTTTATGCGTCATTGATCATTGGTCATTCACGAATTGGGATGCACTCCCAAGTAGCCAAGACAAGATTCTCAGTACCTGCAGGCTACTTCAGGGATGGCTACTTTTCGGGATGTCAACCCTGGAAACATACCTGCAACCTCGAAAGCATGCAGATTTTTTGTGCTTTTTCCAGATTGTGATATTTGTTTTGCAATTTTTGATGATTGGAATCAGTTGACTTTCAGGGCCAGTTATAAGTTATAACTCTTCATATTGTACTATGGCTATGGCTCCCCGAGGAAAGCTCAGCTCCGTTTTCCAGGTGCTGATGGCACTGAAGAGCAGCAGCAGCACGCCTGGCATTCCAACCACAAATGGTCTCAGTTTGGGTTGGGCAACAAGACGCAATGACGGCAATGCAAGCACTGGTATACAATTATAGATTCGTTAAAAACATGATATAACATGATATAACATGAGAATCGTACAATGGCAACTGGGTTTGCAGCCAAATACGTACTGAATATTACTGAATGATGATATCGCCCAACAATCAGGGCGATTCAACAATCATGAACATGTTGTCCACATCGGGTACTACAAATGGTTTGTCGAATCAAATAATGCAGGATTCTTTGTGAGGATCAAAATGAACTAGCCCTATCATAGGCATTTGTTGTTTGATTTTGCGCATGGAATAGACCCAAGGTAAGTTACGAAACATAGACACGGCAATTAAGATCAACAACCAAGGAAGACGGATACGACATTGTTTGCGAATACATTGCTTATATATACTGTAAGATATTGCTCAAAAAAGGTTCGCCATGATCACGTTAAACTACACTATGGAAAGATCCACCATTTTTAATGGGAAAATCCACTATAAATCACCATTTTCAATAGCTATTTTGACATAACAAGAGGGTATATCGAATGAGTAAAGTTTGTACGTCTCCGTACCTCAACTATGATCAATTCATGGGATTCTGATGCTGCCACTTCGAGGATCTCGTATGGACGTGGCAACCCTGGGATCAAGGGTCCAATTGACAGGGCAAAATGCGACAATGTTTGATGATCGAGTTTTTTTTCCAATGACCAAAGTTGAAAGTTGAAACCATAATAAACCATATAACCTACCAAAATGGGTACCGAAACCAGACTTTAAACACCTGGAAGTCACAAAACCAACCACCATCCCTGGTCTCCCAGATCCAATTTATTAACTCTGGACCACAAACAACCTTTGCAGCTAGTGTCCACTATATATAAGAAACACCACCACCACCACCACCACCACCACCACCACCACCACCACCAGTAGCAACAGCAATAGCCCGATGCAAACAAGGGCTCTGGAAATAAAACCTGGGTATGGGTTGAAATGTTGATATGTCTTATGTCACAAGAAAATCAGAAATCAAATGCACTTACTACAGTATTACCAGAAAATAAACATATAGCCGAAACTAACCTCTGGTTTCAACCAATTCTGAGGCTCCTCACTTCCTCATTTACACTCCGGTAATCAAACATGGCTATGGATAATTCCCCATTTGCACCCAAAATTCACAACCTTTATTGAGTTCTGGGATTTCCGTTTGCCAGCCATGTTTGACTACCAGCCATATTTGGGCTACTATTTAGTGGTAGACCCATGGACCCATCAACCGTGACTGGGGTCTGAGGGTCATTATACATCATCCCATTTCCAGGGAAAAACCCTCTGGCCCAGTCGAATTTTCGTGAGTTTTCCCATGAAAAATAAGGTGATTTTCTTTCCGGTTTGCAAACTGTTAGTTCGTTTACCAGGCCGGGTATCTCAATTTAACAAAGCTCCATAGGGGATGGTTTCCGAGCTTTAAACTATATTCGAGACCTCCTCAGAGGCCACGACTCTGAGGGAATTTCAAAAATTCCCGTTAATATGATCCTATATGATCATGATATTCCCATGAAAAAAATCCCAGTCCAGGAGTGCACGATATTCTCATGATATTCCACGATTACTCTGGATGTTTTTTGATGATATTCCCACCAATACTCTCATGAGATTCCCACCAATATTTACCATGAAATTCGATGATCTTCCGATATTCCCATGATATTCCATTGGGTTTACCCTCTGGTAAACTAACATAACTATGGAAAATCACCATTTTTAATGGGTAATTCCACTATAAATGGCCATTTTCAATAGCTATGTTAAATTACCATTGGGTTTACCACCTTTAAGCTTCTGTTCCCCTTCATCCCCGGCTCCAGCTCAAAGGCTCCCGGCCCAAGACATCTGCGCGGCCCAGGTCCAGTGCTTCAAGGCACCGCGCTTCCCTGGCTGGTTGAGTGGGGAGATGTCAAGATTTCATGCTGGTTTTATCGGGTATAATGGGAAAAAATACATAATATATATAATGTAATTATATATATATATATATAAATGGGATCTCCTATCCCCTAACTAGCAGGTGGACCATGAGAATCACCTCCATCTGTAGGAAAGTGGTGCTCCAACCTCTCATTTGGCAGGGTCTATGTTTGTTGAAGGGTTGGTAGATCTTAAATTTCAAAGACGTGTGTTTCAGACCATCTAATCTAGTCTGACATGAGTGAGACGTTGGGATAAGACTCAGATATATATACCAATGTTTTTTGGATGGTTGACTCTCTTGATAACTGGTCGAAAAAGGTACGTGATGGTACTTGTACATTCAGTCTGCAATCCAAACTTATCCAAACTTGCAAACCTTGTCATCCTCGAACCATAAGCAGTCTGCAAACAGTCAATGCCGTGAAGAAAGGCTAAGCCTCGGCACAACTGTGTGGCCATCAAGAGAGCGTCCTTCAGGACGTGGCACACCGACCCTTCTGGACGCACCGCGGTTTCCAAGAGGTCAACCACATATGGACTGTCTCAGCAGTGACAGCAGCCAGGTCTTTCTTACACTTCCTTGCAAGTCTCAAGGGTTTAATGATGTTTAATGTAACACAAAAAGAAAGCAGTTGCAATGCGTCTGACTACTGTAGCCTACCATTGCTGCTACAGAATCTATCTTCTGAGCATGAGTGCGTAACAGCATCTGCAAGGCATTTTTTTGCCAAACGATGAAAGAAAGTATCTGTCTTCTGACATCTATCTGCTCTATATTCTGTCATTAGATTATATCTGGCATTCATCAACGCATCTCTAAGATTCTATGACTTGTTCATTGCTCACATCTAAAATCAGTCCAACAAACAAACATACGCATGGTGTGGTTTGTTGCGAGTTCTTGGGAATTCAGGTTGCAACCACTGTTTTCCCTGATTGCTCATCAGTTTCACCCATTTTCAGACACAGGGGATCCGGCCAGGTCACTTTCAATTGCCTTCAAGATGACGAAGCTCTGAATCTTGTTTCTGGGTACCAGTAGGGCATTGAATTTTTGAATGGTACTCATGTTTGGAGCGTTCAAATACACCTATGATTATCGGTTGAACAAACATCACAACCCGCGTTCCCATCTTCGTGGGTCGTCCTACCGCGCATGGAAAGTCCATTTTCCGTGTCGATGGTCTGTGATGGAAGGGTCAATGCGTCAATCAACAATGTTTGCATTGTGAGTGGCTGGCGGATTAACCTAGAATGCCTCGTAGAAACAGAACCCCCATACAGTAATGGATACAAGTTGGGAGCCTGGAAATTGTATATTACAATGAAGCAGATTTGGGATTTATCAACTCATCTAACACATTTTTTCAAACCACCAACGATGATAATCAAACCTGAAAGAAGGATCACAATCACACGAAGATAAGACATGTTAAGTCATCATTGCGCATAGTCGATGATACATCCAAACATCTATGTGTATCTAGAACTTATATCCCATCTGTCTGGATCCAAATACTTTCTGAGAAGGTACGGCTGGATCCATATCCCAAATATGTATAATATATATAACTACATATATATTATATATATACATATTATAACTATATATATAATATAACTACGTGTATATATATATATATATATTATTATATATATATATTTAATATGTTACATGTATATCTTATGTGCACATATCTAATACCTCATCTAGGTCCCGCGCCTTCGCCCAAGCTTTGGAGCCAGCTGGCCAGGTCGCCACGGCGCTTGTCCTTCTCCGACTTTTTTAGGGCGCCCGTCAATCAATTGGGGCTATGGGGATAGGGATAGCATGGGGATATATAATGATATTGATATACAGTATATATATATATAAATATATATATATAAATATACATGATGATATAACATGATATAACCAACAAACATAGGGATGTAATGAGGATAAAACAGGTGTAGTGATGATAAAGTGGGCAACCCAATGCCATAAACCTGCCATTATCCATTTATAGGGATGGCTTAGACCACCCATTTCCGGTGGTGTCGGAGTGGTTGCGATGATTGATGGACCATAAACTGGAAATCCAGGACATGGGTTTGAATGAACATTATGGGAACCCCCCTGAAATCCCATGGATTATTATCATCTTATTCCCATGTAAAGTGACAATAAATTGGGGCATCCCCCATTTGCAGACACTCACATATATGCATCTGCATATGTATATGTATATACAGTTCATGTATATATATATATATATGTGTATATTACTGTAATATATATATAAAGTATCCATGCTTTGTGTTCAACTCTTAATTAAATCAACAAAAATCACACAAATCAAACATAAAATAAACTGATTTGAACCAAATTTGAAGAACCACAACGTTGTTTGTCATTTTGAAGGCCCTGATCAAATGGAGCCCTTCTCTATTTCATGAAAAGCCAATCCCCACTGGTTGTGTCCTTCATGATGTCCAGGGCACTCCGACCAAAGCCTGTAGGGTTGGAGTCTGCCAGGCCGTGGCTTTGTCTTAAAAAAAGGGTTGTCTACCTCCAAGTCACGGCAATTTTCCAGGGAAAAAAAGGTTCCAAACACGACCAAAAATCGTGGAATTTCGGGATACACTATTGACAAACTTGTTTTGATGATGTCAGACAAGGGGAACCTGAAAAGATTTCTAAAAAGACAACAAAACAAGACGGGCAACATTGAGTGTCAGCCTACCCAATCTTGGTCTCAATGACTTCAACGCTTTTACCAGCCGACCTTGTTTGTTTGATTTCATATACCCTCTGGTAAACTAACATAACTATGGAAAATCACCATTTTCAATGGGAAAATCCACTATAAATGGCCATTTTCAATAGCTATGTTAAATTACCAGAGGGTAGCTGTTGGCACAACTATATATCATTTTGTTGGTCAAATCCTGTCTCCTGATTGCAGAAATTTCAATGTTGCTTTGTTGAAATTCATCTCCGTTTGGTAATCTCATGTATCCCCGTCCAAATCTCATTTGTTTGCAGTTAAATGCCCAAACTTCTTGGTAGAACAACCATTTTGGTGTGTAACATTGCCATGTCTGTTGGTTTTCACCTCAAGTCCACTTTTTGGCTGGTGACATGGAGGTTTCCGTTTTGTCATAGGGGTACCACCAAAAGTTCTCATCCATTTTTCATTGGGATGTTCCATGAAATCAACCATCCAGCGAGCTCGCAAAGCTCGCGATAAAGGGGTACCCTCTGGTAAACTAACATAGCAATGGAAAATCACCATTTTTAATGGGAAAATCCACTATAAATGGCCATTTTCAATAGCTATGTTAAATTACCAGGGGGTAGCCCAAAGGGATCGGCCCTCCGTTTCCATCTTCCGTCTCCGGTCCGCCGTCGTGGACGTGAACATCGGCCCTGGAGCCTCCCAAGGTCATCCCGGTCATCCCCGGTCTTCCCGGTCGGAGGCTGGAGGAGGAATTTTTCTGGGAACATCTGGAGGATAGCAATGTATCATTCAACAAGGGATTAATGGTATGATTATGGGATTTACTGGGATTTAATGGGCCAGAAAGGGATGTTTTTTTGGATTAATCCCATATCATTAACGACGATATGGGATTGAGAGTTAATGGGATGAGAACATAAAACCAAAACAGCAATGAACTCATCAATAACTGTTTCAATAACTGAATTCAGCAGAAAGAACAACAACATGTTCTCAGAATTTCCAAGCCCCTTTGTTTGGACTTGCAACCAGTTCCGCACGGGTTTGCCGTTTGTCGGAAAATAGTGTATCTCTAAAATCCATTAAAATCCAGTGGCCTATATTAACATGTTCCTTGTTCATAGAGGAAATATTAGGGTAATGGCCATAGTAATACCACACCTTTCGTCAAAACATGAGACACCCACATATAACAGATGGTGATACAGGGTTCACATATAAATCAATGTATATATATGTATATATATATATATATGAATATAATATATATATATATATACATATAGTATATCAGTACATCACCTTTTTTGTTGGTTAGATCCCCAAACAGTTGGGCACATCACTTCACCCAAAACGGGCTCCGTTGTCGTTTTCCCACGTGGAAAATCCCCTCTTCGGCGAAGCGGCGAAGCAATGCCATGACCGCCATCTTTACGGCTCGGAGTTGAAACTCCTGGGGACCCAGCACCATGGCTGGAGAATGGCGATTTTTCATGGGGATATGGCCATAGAAATAGTGGATTTTCCCATGAAAAATGGTGGATCTTTCCATAGCTATGGGACAGTTTACCAGAGGGTAACCACAACTGTAATATGGCAGTGTGTCAAAACCATTTTTGTACCCCTAAGATGTTCACATCAAGTCATAGCTGGGATAAAATGGATGTGAATAACCCCCTAAAAATGGTATTAATAGGTATTGATCCATACCCATATGAAAATATATCCCATATGCGAACCAGGGTGCTGGTATATTTAACCAAACAAAACTGGGCCATAAAAATGGGGTAAAGGGTGGTAAATATATGTAAATATTCCATACATGGAGCATATGGGTATTAATTGGGAATATGAGTCGTGTGATCATTGGAATGATTTGGAATGGAAATTAATGGAATGCCCCCCTAATAATGTTGCTTCGTTTGCAAACCGCACTGACTAGTTCGATATATCTATATCGTAAACCCCCAACTCTAGTGTTTTGACTTCGAGAGACCTTCATTCATTGGAAAATGGAAAATAAATAAAATTATGAAAAAACAAACAAAAAACAAAAAAACAAACAAACAAAAAACACACCAAAAAAACAAACACAAGACAATAAACAGCGCGCGGTTTGAAACTCAGAGAGACTTTGTGCTTCTCCCTAATCGCCGCAGCTTGTTGATACCACTTGCTCTCAAAGTCCACAGTCTGCTGCGTTGCCTGCTACCAAGCTGCGACACAAACTCCCAAAATCCAACAAGGGCTGCCTAGTCAAAGCTTCAAACAGTGCGCCCACTACCCTTGATGGGGGCAATCAATCAGTCCAGGGGGTGCCCCGGCGGCTCGTGGTCCCCCCTTTTTTTGTTTGTTTTTTTTTCCTAGGGAAAAAACAAAAAAAACAAAAAAACAATCCCAAAAAAAAAAAGGAACCACAAAAAAAGGGGGGACCACGAGCCGCCAGAGCACCCCCTAGAGCAATAGGCGCGCTGATTGAAGCTTTGACTAGGCAGCTGTTGTTGGATTTTGGGAGTTTGGGTCGCAGCTTGGCAGCAGGCAACGCAGCAGACTGTGGACTTTGAGAGCAAATGGTATCAACAAGCTGCGGCGGTTAGGGAGAAGCACAAAGTCTCTCTGAGTTTCAAACCGTGCGCTGTTTTTTGTTTTGTGTATTGTTGTTTATTGTTATTGTTTTTTTTTATTTGCTGGTTTCCAATAAAATGAAACATTTTGCGTCATAACTCTAGTGAAATTGAAGTTGTTTGCAGCACCTTAGCTGCTCTCCGCTGTCCTCCTGCTCCATGCGTCGGTAGCCGTGGGAAATGTCATGATCATAGCAATATTCGTCGCCAATGCCTCGAAAACGCCATGATGCCATGATTCGGATCAACAAGGCCACCATTTCGGGAATGGTTTATACAGCCCATTATGCCCATTGATGGTAATTTTGGGGATGGTTCATTATTGGTTTTACCGTAAATTAGTCAGTTGCAATCATCCAAAGAACTTTCCGTGGCGAATTTGGATGTACCATGATGTACATTGACCCGCATCCACTGAACAAAAACAGTGAAAACATAACCCTGAACACAATAATTAAATCATGAATTATCATAAATCATCAGGAATCAACAGAAATCATCATGAATCATCATCATGAATTATCATGATTCAGCATGAACTATGATAAAACATCATGAATTATCATAAATCATCAGGAATCAACAGAAATCATCATGAATCATCATGTATTATGATAAATCATCATGATTCATCATGTATTATCATAAATCATCAGGAATCAACAGAAATCATCATGAATCATCATGAATCATCATGAACCATCATAAATCATCAGGAATCATCATGAATCATCATGAACCATCATGTATTATCATAGATCATCATGAATCATCATGAATCATCATGTATTATCATAAATCATCATGATTCATCATGTATTATCATAAATCATCATGAATCCTCATGAATCATCATGAATCCTCATGAATCATCATGAATCATCATAAATCATCATGATTCATCATGTATTATCATAAATCATCAGGAATCAACAGAAATCATCATGAATCATCATGAATCATCATGTATTATGATAAATCATCATGATTCATCATGTATTATCATAAATCACCAGGAATCAACAGAAATCATGAATCATCATGAATCATCATGATTCATCATGTATTATCATAAATCATCAGGAATCAACAGAAATCATCATGAATCATCATGAATCATCATGATTCATCATGTATTATCATAAAACATCATGAATCATCATGAATCATCATGAATCATCATGATTCATCATGTGTTATCTTACATCATCATGAATCATCATGAATCATCATGATTCATCATGTATTATCATAAATCATCATGATTCATCATGAATCATCATGAATCATCATGATTCATCATGTATTATCATAAATCATCAGGAATCAACAGAAATCATCATGAATCATCATGAATCATCATGAACCATCATGTATTATCATAGATCATCATGATTCATCATGATTCATCATGTATTATCATAAATCATCATGATTCATCATGTATTATCAAAAATCATCATGAATCATCATGAATCATCATGAATCATCATGATTCATCATGTATTATCATAAATCATCAGGAATCAACAGAAATCATCATGAATCATCATGAATCATCATGAACCGTCATGTAGTATCATAAAACATCATGAATCATCATGAATCATCATGTACTATCATAAATCATCATGAATCATCATGAATCATATATAACTAAAGCTCTAATCGATGAATTTTCCAATGGACCACACCTGCTGGATCGCAGCTGGTGGAGGCTGTTTTGTCGCGGCGGCTGCCTGGTCTGGTGATTTCACATTGGTTTTATACTTGGCTTTAGACATCTTAAAACATGTGTTTAATGTTTACTATAGCCGATATAGCCAATTCATATTGATTGAATACCTTTTTCTTGGTTTTACATGGTTTTAGTATGTTTAGTACTACAGCTATTCATCTTGGGGGTCCTAGTCATGGGGGTCCTAGTCATGGGGGCTAGTTCATATTGGAATAGAGGGAAGGGATTACATAGATACATCATGATGGACGTGCATACAGTATCAATGACTGGCATTTGATTGCAAGCAGACCTGCTAATCAGAACATGTCATATTTTAATATACTTTACACACTCAATGCACCTAAAGAACTCGAACGTTCTGTCTCATCTTCATGAGCCGGCGCAACCTGCTCGAAGAAGCGCAGTTTCACGTTATCCGACAGCAAATGGCAAATCACAGTTTGTTGTATTTTGTTGCCAAACTCATAGTTGCAAGGACATGTCAACAACATAAGATACGAATCTGTACAAAGGCATGTATAATTATATATACATACGTCACTACATACAATATTATCAATATCTATATCTATATATATATATAATTGGTACAGGATGGTACAGGTGAAAAATATAAACCGCCCACAATGAATGATTTGAGAACAAGAATCCCCGAATGTGTGTGTTGTTTGAGCCCCCAGCGGCCATCGCTGCCCGACTGTGAGACCCAACTGCTTGGCCCTGACGGTAACGTGGACAACGTGGCATGCAAGGCCTGGGAGATCTGGGCCATGCCATGTGGAAGATGTAGGCCATGTAGGCCATCACATGAAATATCACAGTGATATATGAATCGTTCATCGCATATTCATCTAGCCAAACTACTATCAGTTCTAGCAACATGCACGTACACAAATGCAACTCATCAAAAGGTACATGCATGTGTATATATGTAATATATGCATGTACAATCATGTGTATATATATATATATATGTATATGATCATATATGGCAGTGTGTCAAAACCTTGTACCCCTGTAGTTCACATCAAAATAGCTGGGTTAAAATAGATGTTCATCCCACTATAGTAATGGTATTAATAGGTATTGATCCATAGCCATATCGCCAGGATGCCGTTCGCCCCTCTCGATCCATCACTTCAGTGCTAGCCTCGACGGTGAAACGCCGTGGAGCAACGTCAACCCAAACAAAACAAATGAACTCTGGGAACATCAGTAGAATAATTTGAGAACATCAGTAGAATAATAGTAGACTACTGAATTACAGTATTTAGAACATCAGTAGAATTATTGACTCATCTAAGCCAGAACAATCTGGAAAGTATTATTGCAAAAAACATATTGACATATTGCGGGAATAATTCTTGGACAATCCCCATGACCAGCAAAAGACAGTTCAATGACGGGTAAAGCGAGGCTTCAGAGCACAGGCACCACACCACCAGTTGCAAAATCATTGGTTGTTGAACTATGTTGAGCACATCTAGCACTTGCAAACTTGCGTTGGGGAAAAAGGGGCAGTTTACACAGAAAAAAGATGGTTGATGAAAATAGCGGGGTTATACCACCTTTCAGGATGTTCAACCTTCTAGGTTGGGTGAACTGACCAGTTAATGGGCAGTGAGGGCTAAACATGTAAGACCCTGGAACCCACAGATTGATGTTCTTTCCCTTCTGTATGATATACAGTATATATATAGTATATAATTATATTTATTATGTATATATATAAATAGATAGATAGATATAGTACACCAGTATACAAAATCACGATGCAAACCATTCAATCTCATTTGATGTTCAGCACTTCTCCAAATTCCATGTTGTTCCCCAGCTTATCGCACAGTCGGGAATGGCTTGTCCATCCAGGAGTAGCGATCCAATATCTGTGATGGGATGATCAAATGTGGCAGGGAACCCCACACTTTCTAAGCATGATAGCAGCACTTCAGGCAAGGGACATCATAGTACTTATATGTACTTATCATAGATCCAACAAGCTGGCATTCTTGGTGCCTAGCAACAAAAAAAACATTAAATGTAAACGGGAAAGTACAGCCTGCGCATCAAATAGGGAACATTAAATAGTCTGCCATCAACTACCCACCATTCGCTTCACAAAAATATCTTGATGGCTGAGCCACCGGCCCCATGGCTAAAATCATCAGTCGCGTCACCATTTTTGTCCATCTCTTTGTTTCATTGCGCAACATTGCTTCGTCCCGCAATGGTTACCCATGGTAAAATGTGGTGAAATCATCTGAAACTCAGCATGCTGATGCTGAATTCACGCAAGGATTGCCAGAAAATGAGCATAGATACAGTATGCAGTTCACTACTTCTAGATCATTTTCCAACCAGCTTTCCGGGTTTTCATTAGTTTTCCATTGTGTTTTCATAATTTCGTCGGAGGCTACTGTCAATTCATCCCGTAGATTCTCCCCGGGCATATCACCGGGGCCCGCTGCTCTTCCTTCCAACAGAATCTCCACAACCTGATCCGCGGTGCTCCGTTCGGAAAGGGGCAAGCTACGACAGCTACGAGATTATTTTTGGATGGGGACACTACACATCATTGAAACCAACACAACCAATGATCAATACAACTCCAATAAATCTCAATGATCAGAAACTGATCGGAAACTGTTTCAACCCCCATAGATATACAACTGCTATGAGAATGATAGCTACAACTTCAACAGTCCCAAGATCAGGAATTGAAACCAACCATAGATGGGAAGGGCATTACATCAACTAAGGTCAATGGGATATAGTATGATATAGTATGTCATAGTTACTATATATACTATGTTATAATTAGTATATACATGATGTATCACCAATCACAAATGGAAACACCCCTCTTGAACATGTTCGTTCCTACCCACAAAAAGAGGACATTGAACACACAGCTAGGCTCAAAGGTTAGTCAGCAAAAACATAAAAACACTCCTGTAATCTTCCAAACCCATTCTGGCTGGTGCTCTTAACCCCTGTGGAAAAAATGGTAAAACAAATGTAACATGATGTAACAAGTATATCTTATCCACCAGAAGTCTTGTGGGTCCGAGTGTCAGATATCTCAGTCTGCAGGGGTGTCCTGTCACAGAGTTGTCTTCCAGCCTCAGGCCGCGGCACAAGGGCGGCATGGTGGAGAGCCTTAGCCGGAAAGGGTCGTTTCGGGTTGCCCATCGATGCATGGGGATAACCAGCTAAAATGTGGCTTGTAGCCGTTGTAGCCCATGGCAAAATACTCAAGTGGCTATGGCTCAATACTGGGTGACTCTGTGACAAATGGACCCGCACCATTCTTTATCAAAATTGGTCGTTTTTGGTACATAGGGTGGCTCATCCCAGCTGGTAAGTGGATCAGAACCCCACTTCCAACTACTTTCCCCGGGGTCATAACCCACTACTTGGGATGGGCCACCAACTCTTGACCTGTCCCATGGGTCTACCGGGATCACATTCATACCCGTATCAAAGGGCCCAGTGTCACTAAGCAGGACCTGTCTTTTTGCCTAATCCCGTCCGCCAATCATGAGCCCAACCCCATTATCTAAGGGAACATAAAACGATATTCAAAGCATTCCACCAAGGTCCTCGGGGGTCCTGAAACATCTGGGGGTAAGCTGTCTCTCCCAGCCTGCGATTTTGATTTCTCTAATGTTGACCTCTCATTGGCACACTACCTTTTAAAGCAAACATTTGTCTGCAAAATCACTAAAAACTACCCAAAACTCTATGGTCACTTCTCATTGAGTCTGGAAACGGAATGACAAACATCTAACATAGTAAGAACAGGTATGACAATTCTATGTATTATGTATAGCTCAAAAAACTTCCCTACTATAACTAGTAACAATAGTAATAGTAATAATGAAATAATAATAACAATAACAAAAAACAATCCGTCCCTTTCATACTATTATAATCACCCTCATGGTCATCTAGTCGGGATTTACACTTATTTCGGACCATTATTGGGTGTTCCATTAATCTCCCCCTTAATCTCCATCTTAACTCAAATCCATTCTGTCCCAGGTGATACTTCCATTATCCCCCCGCTATATCCCCACTATATCCCCATGAACAAATGGGATTAAATTGGCATGTTTGATAGTTGTAGCCTCTGGTAATTTCACATTTGAAAAATTGCCATTTCGATCGAGTTCCCGAAGATTTATCCCTATCTGAAGGCGTCCCCGCTGTGTATCCATAGTGCGTCCTCCAATCCACATCCTCCATGCTGGCCATCGCAACGTCGGAGCAGCCAGAAAAGTGAAGTGGCATAGAACCAACCATTTTTTGGGGGTCTTAGAATGGTATCTATGTATATAATATGTATATATATACATATGATTGGATATGTGTATATAATATATATATATATGATTGGATATGCATTATATATAAATATATGCAACAACATGGAAAATCAGTTTGCGTAACTAAAAATAAAGGATTTACTCCAATATCAGTAGGGCGATGTTGATGGGAACGATCCGGTTCCAACTGTAGAAATAATATCCAACAAATCAATCACATATATCTTCAAAATAACACATTTTTGGGGTCATCATAGGTATTTGGTGTATCAACATTTCTCAATTTTGAGCACGACACACTCACTGTGAACAACATAGCTGTTAGGTCCCAGGAAGAAACAAACCCGCTGAACAGCCTGAAATTGAAACCTTGGATGAGTAGAACAAACATTTGGGGAATGAAATCCACGTCAATTTTCAATGGTCTAAGAGTGCTAGCCCCCGACCTTGCTGTCTGAATACATGGATCCACACAGATAATCCGTAGAATGCTACATGTTCCTTTGTGTGGATCCAAAATGCATCAAGCAGCCAACCCTCTGGTTCGTGGTTTCAACCCTCTGAAAAATGTTAGTCAGTTGGGATTATTATTCCCAATATATGGAAAAATAAAACATGTTCCAAACCACCAACCAGCTATTTTACCCACCATATATCTCAGTGCCCCAACTGCTCGATGTTCAAGCAGCCATGCAGAAGCACCACACCTGAGACAAGGGAAAATGCCACCCGGTGGACAGTTGGACAGCATACCGCGTACCTAAAAGTTTTGACATTTATTGGAGTATATTACTATAAATCATTGATTATATATATTTATATATACATACACAGTAAACATATATCTCAGTTCTATAATGTGAGATATGTGTTTTCTAATGTTATCATTTCATGTAATCTGAGGGACAGCTTGGGTTATTGCAGCAGTCATCATGCAGCGAAATCCAGCTGGGAGTTCACCTTTAAATGCAATGGTAAATGCCACGTGTTATCCAGAAAACTGAAGTATTCAGAAGCAGTACTGTAAATAAATATATACATGTTATATACATTTATATACTGTAATTACTACATTTTACTACATGAATCTACTGGGTTGGTTTTGTCGGATTCATGTGTTGCAGAAACAAATTGCAAGTGCTGGACATGTCGACAATAGTGGTTGGTATTGCCACCGCAAGGGAATTAATATGTAAAAAACAAAATGCGTAGATTATGTTCCTTTTAGGGTTGCAATTCCCCATTGCCATGTGTGTGTGTAACATCTGAATAGATGTAAAACTTCTCTCTTTTTCTTCCTTCTGTCCTCTCCCTTTCTAATAATAATAACAATGCAGGGGAGTGGTGAGCAATAATGAAGTCACCACTCGACGAAGACGCTTCATCATTTGCTGTGATATGACGAAGGGACGCCTTTGTCACGTACCTGCCTTTTTCCGACATAGTTGGACAACATTGGATGTTTTACATCGTTTTCGTGAAGTACTACAAGGGGATCTCCTGTAAGTCTAATGGTCTAGGCTGGTTTGCACGTTACAGGACTCAGTTCCTGCCAGATCACTACAATGATCCAGTTCTTGTCTAGTGTG
>Ga0126342_10002801_pt1 | contig 27876 bp, 26 predicted proteins | sample Cyp1metagenome_FD_92528 | JGI IMG/M metagenome (GOLD analysis project Ga0126342, IMG submission 92528) | Coral microbial communities from Lord Howe Island, Old Settlement Bay, Australia - Cyphastrea 1 metagenome | ecosystem: Host-associated > Invertebrates > Cnidaria > Coral ... | reverse complement strand
TATCTTCAATGGAAAGGAGGTGCAGTAAGCAGAAACCACAAAATGTTTCGCACACATCTGAGGTACACTTCTGCCTACTACCCCTGGTTGTCTAAAACCTGCGAAAATAGCCCCCCGACGAACATGCTAAAAACACCCCAAATCGGACACATTTTTAGGCAGTAGTAAGCACTAAATTTCACGCCTACCGGGTGACCTTAACTATATTATTGTTATCATTATCATTGTCATTATTATCATTATTATCATCAATAGTATCATTATTAGTACTAGTTATTATTGTCATTATGATTGTCAGTATTGTCATTATCATTCATTATCATTATGTTCTTTATTTATTACTACCATTACTGCTGTTATTACTATTTGATTATTCTTCTATTAAAATTACTATCGTTTAATTAATTTTTATTGAAGCGAAACTCGTCAAAATTCACAAAGTTCGCAAAAAGAGAAAACGGTATTCAACAATTTCAGATTAAATAACGTTCAAATGAAACAAAGGTATTACAATTTCGACAATTTCAGATTCATAATTTCACACAGACACTTAAAGTTCACATAGTTCAAATATGTTCAAATGCTATTCGCGTGTTTTTTCCTGGAAAAGGACAACCATTGATCGATCGGAATTCAGATCCCAGGACCCAGACCTTCCTCCAGCAACACAACGTCACCACCTGGCTCTATGCGACTTGGCTAAGTTACGTTGGGTAAATTTTGCTCAGCTGCAGCAAAATTTAGAATATGTTCTGAGTCTGGTCTATAATCAAATGTGGCTTGGAAAATCAATGAACATTCGATGATTTCCCCAGCGCTAAAGCTCTATTTATAGGGGATGTTCATGGATGTTCACTTGTCATGTTTGATTACCGGAGGGTAGCGCAGTATCATCCAGAAAGGAAGTTCTGCCCCATGTCTTCTGCGTTTGGATTGAAGATGTCGGCAGAAAACCGGGAAAACCCGAAGATCATCGAAGATCCCCATGGAATTTCTCATCATTTTCCCCTATTTTCCCTTAAAAACACCCTTCCTTTCAATGGCCGGTTTCGAAAAAAAACCCATTGGGTCCAGACCATCCCCAAGGGGTCCAGCCCAGACTACGTCAGGGTTTTGACTTTGCATGTTTCATCGCTGCGGATGAAGACACGAAACATCACTAAACACACCAATTATGGGATAGATGGGTGATTTTCCCTGGATTTTCCGGGATGTTATGGTATATTATCTGGTTGGTGGTTTCAAACATGGCTGGATGATATTCCATATATGGGATCATTAATCCTTCCCATCGACGAACTCCATCATTTTTCAAGATGGTTAAAACCACCAACCAGATTTGATTTGATGTAGTCAATCTGGCACAACCGCTGATTTGTCTTCGGTGATTTTATGGGGGTGACATTCCCAAATTGTTCATTCGTCGCATCCTCAAGACACTCTATCCCAAATTTGATGGCTTTCCAACAAGATTGCAATTTAGAGGGCATACTCCACAAGGTGGTGCCCCAGTTCGTTAGCTAAGTTGGTTTATAAGTCCCATAACTATGGTTTATGGCAGATATAACGAACTAGTATTCATGGGGTTTATAAACCAACTTATAACTGGGGGGCACCATCCTGCATGTTCATCCACTTCCAATATTTCCATGTCCAAACCCCAAACGTTGCCGCGTGTCCCGTGTCCAAAAAAATCTCCGAGTTCAGGAAAGCGTCGACATCTTCATGACGCGATGGCGGCTCAGAAATCAGATGACCTCATGGTGCGGATGAAATATCCTCTGGTTACCCTCTGGGGAGTTGACCAAGCGGGTTGGTTGTCCTCCACACTACCCTCTGGTAAACTAACATAGCTATTGAAAATGACCATTAATAGTTGATTTACCCATTAAAAATGGTGATTTTAACCATAGTTATGTTAGTTTACCAGAGGGTATGTCAAAATAGCTATTGAAGATGGCCCATAGAAATAGTTGATTTACCCAGCTAAATAGCATGGTGGATCTTTCCAGTTCGTTATGTAAACGTTTACCAGAGGGTTAGTAGATCTTTGGGGTTTTTGATTTATGGATGTCACTGAAACTATGGTTGATCGAATCATGTCCAAATGTCCGAATGTTTTTTTCGCTTGGTTTTTCATGATGTTTTTCAGTTATCTCCAGATTTGGGGCGTTTGAGAATGGTATGGTATATGTATGGTAATGTATGGTACATAAGCCATAGGATCCATGGTGCTGCCATATATGGTGCTCCATGGATCCCAGCAACAAAAACCCCAGTCATGTTAGCGTATATACCAGCACCATGGATCCTATGGGTAAGCCCACAAAATGGGAGTGCAATGTTGAATTTGAGGGAAGACTCCGAAAGGAACACGACGATGTTGACGGGCATGGGGTGTATCTGGAATATGACTGCCACCACCTACCACCAACAACAGCAACAACGACAACAACAACGACAACAGTAGTAGACTAGGTGTTAACACGTCTATTTTAGGCCCCTGTGTCGCACAGCAAAGATGTATGAACTATTGTGACCAAATTAACCCATCTCTTATTCGGGGGAAAAAAAACACTAGGATTGTGATGACTAAGTGGTTTTTTGTCTGATTCAGGCCTTTGCTACATAGTTATATTACATGTTTTCTAGACTCTACTGATCTCTATTCATCATCTAGTCAGCATGACCTCAGACCACCCCATTCATCCGTTCAACAAGGCGTTTACTGGCAGCCTTGCTATCGCTGAATTTGAACGCCTTGTTGTTGGACACAGTCGCGAGGCCCAGCGGTGTTTCGCTGGTGCAGAACTCCACGAAGACAGTTCTATATCCTGTGGTCATCTCTGGTAAACATACAAAAAACTATGGAACATCACCATGAGTTTGGTTCTAAGCCAATTTTTTTTGATACCCTCTGGTTATGACTAACATTTCGCCATGGTATAAATGATTATAGATGGCCCATTTATCGAAATAGATGGTGACTACCGAACTAAAAAATGAATAAAAATGCTGGATCTTTCCACTTCGCAAACTGTGAATGTCATAACCAGATGGTACTTGGGCCATGTGTTCTTCCAAAAGATCCAGCGATCAATCGCCAGGGCATCCGCAAGGGCGCCATGGCATCCATGCTGATAGATGGTCGATAGATGGGTGATAACATCCCTGGATTTTCCGGGATGTTATGGTATATTTTCTGGTTGGTGGTTTCAAACATGGCTGGATTATGTTCCATGGCTGGATGGTTAATGATGGTTAATGATGGTGAATAATCACTGGTTGGTGCTTTGGAACATGGCTGGATGATTTTATCCATGTCATGGGATGGGATTTTTTTTATCCGAAACCCATAACGACGAACTCCATCATTTTTCAGAGGGGTCGGTTGAAACCACCAACCAGATTACCCTCTGGTAATTTAACATAGCTATTGAAAATGGTGATTTATAGTGGATTTTCCCATTAAAAATGGTGATTTTCCATAGCTATGTTAAATTACCAGAGGGTAAGATTGCCAGTTGGTTGATGATTAGTTCGGGGATTATTTCAGGGATTCTGCTACCCAATATGTTGGGGAATATCACTACCTTTTTTTGGATTGCCGCCAACTGTCTGACTGTCTATTTGGCTTATGTCCACCCCAAGTTTCTGTTTTCGGTGTTTTTTTTGAGGTGTCTTGAAAATTGAAACAATGGGCCAAACATTGGATAGACCCCCAAACCCCATATGACAATGTATGACATATGACATATGATCCTTTGTATGGTTCCAAAAGGTTCCAAATAGTTCTTCTTAATGCAATCTAAATTCTAAATTGACCGAACTTGGACGTTTGAATACCAAACATGACCACTTTTGTGCGTCCATTTCTACCCCGCGTCCCGCTTCGCCAAGGACGTGGTTTTCTTGTCAGATCCCTTTCCGCACTTCTTTTATGACTCGGATTTCGAGGCAGGCAGAAGTGTGGAATCACTGGGAATCGCAGCAGTGGATCTTCATGGAACAACATCAAATTGTGATTACCCTCTGGTAATTTAACATAGCCATGGTATAGATGGCCCATTTATAGATGGTTTACCGAACTAAAAAATGGTGGATCTTTCCATGGCTATGTTAGTCATAACCAGAGGGTATATAATTAATGGGATTTTAATGGGATTTAAGGGGGATTCCAAGGATCTTCATGGGATCTATATGGGGATCTACCAATGGGATTATATACATAAATAATATACGTAAATCATATGAATCTGTACAAGTGCAATGGACCAATGGGTATTCGACACCAAATACTTGATTGGTGGTTTTAAACATGTTCTATTTTCCATAATATATGGGATAATCCTTCCCATTGACGAAATCATATTTTTCAAGATGGTTTTTAACCACCAACCAGACATAAATCTGTACATGGAGGTATAACTTGGCAATACTTGGCATATTTGCATCCATTTGCCAAGTGTTTTGTTTCACTTGCAGGTTAGCAGGATATCCATAGCATCCTTGGAAGGTGTGTGTTTTTTTGGAATTGGGTGGAAATTATGACCTGAACGTCGACAAAGACCCTGCATGAACCTTGGCCTAATTTTACGGCAAGACCCTATGGTTTGCCCGCAAGGTTAGAATGGAGTTCAAATGTTATCCTTCGACATGCTCAAAAACCTGCGCAGGGCCAGTGTTGTGGTATTTACCAGACGACGAACCCTAAGCCCTAAACCCTAAAACCATCTAAAACCCTGAAACCCTGACAACTCTGAATCCGAAAGCAGAAAACACTTTGTATACGCAGTATTTTCTGCAATTTCTCTTCTCATGTTCGACGACAGGGAATCCTCAATTTTGCAGTCTGGGCAAACCACGGGGTCTGTCCGGAATTTTAGATGGTTTAAACCAAAATTAGAGTAATCTACTAATGACTGATGACTAATGGTTGCCTACTAATGACTCTAGTTTTAGATGGTTGACTATTGCACATTAGTCACTAGTCATCATCGGTGCGAAAACTTACCTCGTGGATCCAAAAAACAGTAGACGATCTTCTGTCATCGAAGCACACCAAAACACGAACTTTTTGGCATGGTGTTTTAATGGTGTTTGATGGTGTTTTAAACAGGATTTTGGGGAGATCATCTGATGAAGTCCCAAGAATTCGAGGTCACCGGTCGCGGACGTCCCAGGTGATGACCGATCACTTCTTCCCCGAGCGGGATCTCTGGGATGAACGGTGGAGAGACGAGGAGTTGCGGCGTCAAGTGATCGGTGTCATGAAACATGGCTGGGAAATGTTGGAACTAAGCCATGGGAAGATATGGAATGTGGGAAAATCACCGAAGTAAATGGGAGGTTTTCCCACCTTTGATTACCGGAGGGTGACTTTAGACCGCAGATGTTTGGTGATTTTTCGTATCAGCCATCCGCAATGGATTGTATGGCCATTGATTGGGGTGTCATCAATTTATACGGAGATGTGCATACCGATTACGAGGAATCCCTAATGATGGTGGGATGACTATGGCTGCATTACTATACAACGTTTTGACCATGGATGGGCATGGATGGGCATGATTCAAAAAATTGGGGAACCCCATTTTTTTTTGGCTGACAATTTTGTGTTGAATGTGGGCCAACATTGTGGATTGAATGTGCACAACAACTTGCTACATCAGAGGTTGGCAAAGAGTTGGCAGATACCCTCTGGTAAACTAACATAACTATGGAAAATCACCATGTTTAATGGGTAAATCCATTATAAATGGCAATTTTCAATAGCTTTTTGTATGTTTACCAGAGGGTACATTTCAAGAGGTGGACTGTAGGGTTTGAACCACGTTCCATGGCGAGCCAAGTGTCTCGCGAAGTTGCCATTGTCAGGTTGCCATTGTCATAAGTCACACTTAAGTGACATCTTTGGAGCATCTAAGACTCAATTTGATTGCATGTTCTCTACCCTCTGGTAATTTAACATAGCTATTGAAAATGACCATTTATAGTGGATTTTCCCATTAAAAATGATGATTTTCCATAGTTATGTTAAATTACCAGAGGGTAATGTCAACCCCAGATTAATAAACCATGGCTTATGAAAAAACAGGGGGTATTCCCCCAATATCCCCCTATTTCGTCATGATTTGATACTTTTTTATGGTACCTTCCCATTTTTAAACAGCCGTAAGTTTGGGGTTTATTCATCCAGGGTTTACATTACCAAGTTTCATGGGCCTTTGCTATGATTGGCCCCCTATGGCCCATGGTTGGGATGGCGATGGCTGGATGTCAGGCCGTTACCCTCTGGTAAACAGTTTGCTATTGAAGCCATGGCCAGTCGAAATAGTTGATTTACCCAGCTACAAAATGGTGGATCTGTCCAGTTCGTTATGTAAACCTTTACCGGCCGGGTAACCTGACCCAAATCACCTCGGAAAAATTCCGTAGGGCTTGTGGCTCACAGTTGACCGCAGATTTTTTGAGATCCTGGAATCAGTGAACGTGGATCAGCCAGCAAGAGTGCAATTTCAATAGATATTCGACACCAATTACCCTCTGGTAAACGTGTACATAACTAATTATGGAAAATCTCCATTTTCAATGGGAAAATCCACTATAAATCACCATTTTCAATAGCTATGTTAAATTACCAGAGGGTATATAATTATTCAACCAACACACATGAGGATCAAACCCAAAACGAAATTTGTGGGAAAAATCTGCCCACAATTGATAACCTCCTGGCCCACGCCGCTGCGCTGACCATTTGAACCGGTGCATGTTCCTCGACGAAAGAAGAATCATGGGGAGGTTTTTCAGATGGCACAGGCCTCCAAAAATGGAAAGAGATCCAAATGACGTGCTTGTGGATAAGAATAGGTGCTGGTAGATACTTAGGAGTGTTCGCATGAGTTGCAATATGTTGCATTTAGGAGGCAACTAATGAAAAGTGGTGACTGAGAATGATTGGGAATTGAACATATTTGGAAATACGCAGGGTCCACATGGAGTATACTATGCAGGTGTATTTTTGTGGATAGGCAAATCATCTATTGATGGGTCATTTTCCATAGCTATGTTCAATTCCCCTGGGTATCCCTAGATTCTCCATTATTCTCGGCAACGGCGTCCATCCTAAGGCTTTCTCTGTCGTACCCTTTGCGCAAGCCCTGTTCAGGGGATGTGGGAGGCAGCTCATTGGGAAAAGCAACAACTTTACACGTGGGTGCGCCTGCCCCCATCAAATGGCAGTTGAATGATGAAAATGATGATCAACAATGGATTTGATGGGGTAGCCAATGGGTAAGCTACTGTATTTTGTGAGCAGTGGTCAGTTGACACTTGTTGCTGATGTTGATGGCGGCTACACTCCCATATTCCACCAGCTCGCATAGGCCAAGATTTGAAATGTTTAAGCAAAGGAGCACATGCTGCTGTAGAACTTTTCAATAAGCACTTCAAGAAAGCACTTAATTTGAAGATACGAGTGCAACAGGACACTCTCAGACATCGCACAAAAGTCTATGTGCTGGAAAGGTAACCAACCAGCGTGTGTGAGCTACTAATTCCCTTCTGTATACCAGAGACAAAACGCAACTATCAAGAACTGCGATTCATCATTTCTTTTTGACGGAGATGTATTACTAGTAGTAATATCTACAATCAATGTGCCATTCATCAAAAGATGGTTGGATTTCCATGGATTTCCCATGTAGTAGAATATGTTTCCAAGAACAACATGAAAAAGTTCAGCATCAAAATCGAAAAAATCCATGAAAAAGTTCACCATCAAAATCCACCCGGAAAAAATCCCCAATCCACCTGTTCCAGGCCCCAACGCTGCCTTCAAAGTCGGGCCACGTGTCTCGCACGCCCACGCCTTGCAACGCCCAGCGGCCCGCGCTGAAACCGCGCAGAACGCTGAACGGCCCAGGAGTGCAGCCAGCTCGCAGCCAATTACCACGGGAGTGGCCTCTCAAGTCCCTTGGCGTTTCGGAGAAAAGTTGGTGGAATTGGAGTTTTGGAGAGATTGCGGTGAGAACATCAATGTCTTCCATAGTTTGAGGAACATGACGTGTTAGAAGTCTACGAGGGGAAAGCACGAACTTTAGGTTGAAGCCTACAGTGTGTTTCAGCTGGAGAATGACTATTTGAGGGAAAATCCCATGGAAAATCCATTTTTTCAGCAGTGGATTGAGGGGCTTTCAAGCCCATGGATTGTCCTTCGCTGCTTGCAGACAGCGTTTAGGTGAGCGGAAGTCGCCTCACTGGACGCAGTTCTTCACTTTCAAGGCGCCTTTAAAAGGGGTTACCCTCTGGTAAACTAACATAGCTATGGAAAATCACCATTTTTTATGGGAAAATCAACTATTTCAATGGGCCATTTTCAATAGCTATGTTAAATTACCAGAGGGTATGTCATGGTATTTCAAGTGCTTCTTTGTGCCCAACAAATGGAATGGATAAATGGATCAGCAACAAACATATGTGCAAATAAAGCCGAAGAACATCTAAGAGATACGCAAAAGCCATCAAACACTAGTAAGGAATATCCGAGAAAAGTATAGAACAGAAAGGATTACCCAATGCTAATCTCAGCAGTTTTACCAAACGTTGGGACCCCCAATGTGGATTGCCATAGCACCTCCCAAGCGGTGAGTTGTCCCTTGATACCCCATCGTTGATACAGTTTCCGGAAGCATGGAATCATTGCTGGATGCATTGCACAATTTCTGCTTGGTGGTGACTGGAACCATGGAATCTTGACTGACTTTCCAGAAACAGTTGGGAATGGCATAAATCGTAACCCCAACTGACTTTAACTCCATGATTTTTCAGAGGGGTAGGGTAGGTATACCACCAACCAGATTTTCTTACATTCTCTTACCATATGGGTGTGTCTCAAAGTGGGGAATAGCCCAAGTTATGGTTGTTTTTTCATGGGAAAATGACGCTTGAAAAAATGCTGCGTTCAAGCAATTTGGGGTTCCAAATTTAAAGACAAGTCCAGGAATAATTCCCATGGTCCCAATCAATTTGATCCCTATTGCTGGTGATCAATATCATTAGTAAGTATTATCCCATTGTGGTCATGGTCGAATGATGGTTGAATGCCATTGTAATAACGGTTATGATAATGGTTATAATAATGGTTATAGTTTTCATGATGGTTATATATATAATTTATAACCCCTATTCTCATCTATTCCATTCTCCCCATTATCCTGATGCTGATTTCCTATTTAGTCATTCTGGTTGGTGGTTTGGAACATTTGTTATTTTCCATGATATATGGGATGTCATCCTTCCCATTGACTTTCATATTTTTCAGAGGGGTTGAAACCACCAACCTGCATTAGTATATTATATAGGTCATGATATATATATATATATATATTGTATATTATAACCCCTATATATATATACTATTTATAACCCCTATATATATATTATAACCCCTATAATGATGCTGGTTTCCTATTAGTCATTAGTAATTGGCTCGAAGGTTGAGGCATCCGGTTCCGCCAGGCTCACATACCAATCTTCTCGACCTTCACAGGCGACGGAGCAAAGCCGGGAGCCGGGGATGGGTGTCCCCCAAAAAAAAGACGTAGCACTGACATACCTTATGACATAGCTGATGGCATATGGGATATATATATATATATGGAATATATATATATATATATATATGGAATATATATATATGGAATATATATATGGAAAATATATGGATATATATATGGATATATGGGGTTGGATAGAGGGTCAAACAAAAACACTTCGTCTAAATATTCTAAATTCTTTGGGGTTGGATAGAGGGTCAACCACTGGATATCCAAGGCTTTTGCTGGTTTCAGAGATCCCGTTTTGAATCAAATTTGTGGGCAACATGCAAAGCAAGGCTTGCTTGCTTGATAGCAGCTTGATGTGAAGGGTTTCATTTGACTTTGGTTTATGTTTTGCTCTGACCGGGGATATGTTGAGGATTCAAAGAATCAAATGTCAGTGTATAGTGTATACAGATAAATACAAGATGATTGTGTACAGTAGACCACATTTAAAGTGTCCAGCCAAATAGTAAGCTTCCAGTCTCAGAGGCTCTATACCAGCTATTTCTGGTGAGTCATTGCAGATGTTTTATTAGCAGTCTTATATCCCAAATTTGAATATAATATATTATAAGATATCAAAAAAACTGCATAAAATTGAATGTAAGATTCTTTTTCAGATATCATTTTTTAGCTATAAAATTGCAAATTCATGGTCAAAACTCCATGAGATCCCAAATCTTATCCCATTGGTCGACCAATGGCTTCGGAGTTTGCCATGGCATCATGACACCCTTTTTTTCGTCCGCGGTCAGGCAGTGCGTTCCACCGTGCTGGACCTGGAATTGATGTTGGAGCGCGAACGGCGCGAAGCCGTTGAAAGGCCCCGTTGTTTTTTTTGTTACCCTCTGGTGAACTAAAATAGCAATGGAAAATCACCATTTTTAATGGGAAAATCCGGAAAATCCACTATAAATGGCAATTTTCAATAGCTATGTTAGTTCACCAGAGGGTAGAAGATGTGGGAGTTGAGGTACCTGATCATGGGTTTCAATAGACTGTGGTTTTGATGATGGGTAAATAAAGTACTGATTATAATGGTTTTTATAAACCATCATCATGTGTAAAATACCATGGTATTGATTCAGCCATGGTTTTTCGATATGATGATCTGATTATGGTCGAATTTGGGATGATTTATTTAGGGTACTCCCATGACTTAGGAAACCTCCATGTGGGAGTTGAGTACCTGGAAAAGTTTAGTTTTAAGAAAATGGGAATTGTTGTGAAGGTTCTCCGCAGGAAAATGATGTCAAACGGAAATAACTTGATGTATCCCCACTTTGAATGATGGCATCTATCCACCCGAGAATAGCGAGAATAATTGACATAGCTTGGCCGTGACAACACATAGGGGTGGTTTTCAGGTTTGTCAAGGATTTAGTAAAGGCGTATTGAAGGTGTGTTACTTGTAAGAGTTGATAAAAACCACCTAAGCATTTACTCCTTGTTGATAAGTCTCAAGCCATAGAATATATCTCCCTGGTTCTTTAAGTTGTTGTTTTCTATAGAATCAAGTTAAAGATACTTAAGATCATCAAACATGGAGATACAAGGTCATAATATAATGTTATGTTGTTATATAACATCATACGTATGTATATATATATATGTATGTATGTATATGTATTATCCATATATATATATATATACATATACCCCACATATATATATATATATATCCTTAAGATGTTGAAACACCAGCGGTCACAGCGACTTGTCACAGGGAACTGGCCGAGCTGAAGGAAAAGTTGGCGCTGCTGACGGGTGCCAAAACGGACGGCCAGCGCGGTCTCCGAGCGGAGAAAAGCCGAATGGCGGCGTTCGATCATGGAGATTGAACTGCAGGGATATGAGATTTGGATGGATATGGATGATAAATATCATATAATTGTAATTGTAATATATATATATGGAGGTTTCCATAGTCATGGAGGTACCCTAAATAAATCAGCCATTTTCGATTGGGATTTTCCAGTCTAAACCATCCAGCTCTTGGGTACCCCCATGACTATGGAAACCTCCATATATTGGCAATGTCATAACCCCAACTGACGAAGTCATATTTTTCAGAGGGGTAGGTATACCACCAACCAGCTAAGTAACTAAGTATGATAATCAATGGGATTTTGCACCATATTAAACCATACTAAGCATATTTCAGAGGGGAGGATATATCTATAAATAAGAAGTTGATATGAGGTGCTTTGAACTCCGGAATCCGGATGATCCTTTTGGGGGATGGATCAACACTAATATCAACACCTCTTAAAAAACATATTTGGGATGGATGAACATACATGAATACCGGCGATTTTGATGTTAGGGTTAGTGATTTTGGAGGCTTTTGGCACATCCCCAATTTGGATCTGTTTATCCATTTTTGGGCTACTTCTGACCGGCAACCAAAGGGGGGATAACATCCACCACTCCCAACCCCAGCTAACCCCAGCTTCGTTTTGGGGGTTGGAAGATTTGGATGGTGACATCTCACATTTTGATGTAAAAATCTGAAGTTCCAGGAGCACGTGAACACTGGCTTCATGTTCGCCAGAGCTTCTGAGCGATCATTACAGCTAGCGCCTAGACGCTGATCTACGCTGACAGGGAGGGATGTCTCTGGATCAGCTGGAGAGTAAAATTTCTACTTGGATCTATTTCGCTCTACCTAGACCCTCCAAGTCTCCGTATAAATGATGTGTGATATCCTATAATGTCAGTACTTTAACACTTGTTTTACCATTTCTAACGGGAGTATTTGGAGGGTCTAGATACATGGAATATCTAGGGACGTTACAACAACCATCGGATGTTTTGCGTGGCAGTGACAGCCACCGTAGCCTCCCTCTTACAACTGTTGCTGGCTGGAAACTTCAAGGGCTCAAGAGGTAAATCGACTGAAATGGCTTGGAAAAATCTTAGCGAAACGGATATATGGATAGAAACATAAATCCCGCTAAACTAGTGGCAAATTCTACTGTTCTATCTTTCCGGTGTTTAAGTAAATGCCATGTTCAATGTGGATGTCCAATTGCTATGATAGACTACTCAATGGATCTCGATGGCAATAAACTTTGGCATACGATCTGGTAATCAAACATTGCTGGAAATATCCGCTGCAGTCATGTCATTAGTTCGATGATTTTCCAAGCTATAAACCTCAACTTAGGGGTGATTTCCCATTGTCAAGCTTGATTACCAGAGGATATTAACGAATAGTTCCATGAATATTCCATGAACCTTCCATTTGTTCATGGATTATTCCTAGTCTTTCATGATGTCCCCATTGGATTAAGATCTTGCTGCTTAAGTATCCCATGAATATCCCAGTAAACCCCCATTTATCCCATGAACATCCTGTTAAATCACTATAAAAACCCATTAAATCACTACAAAAAACCATGAAATCACTATAAAAACCCATCCAAAAATATGAAATTCCATTTTTTCAGAGGACATCTTGCGGGTTTTTAGGGGTGACGGACCCACCCTAGGGGGGGGGAGCTCCTTTCTTTAGGTGCAAGACTTCATCCGAGCCCATCATTCGCCATGGGATGCGCCCTGGGACGCTCAGGCCTGGGGTTTCCATAGTCATGGGGGTACCCCAAGCTCGCTGGATAGTTATTCTGGTTGGTGGTTTCAAATCTGTGTTATTTTCCACAATATATTGGGAATTTCATTATCCCAACTGACTTTCATATTTTTCAGATGGGTTGAAACCACTATATGGGATAATCCTTCCCATTGACGAACTCATATTTTTCAGAAGGGGTAGGTATACCACCAACCAGTTATTTTTCATGGAAAATCCCAAGAGAAAATGGATGATGACTGGGATTACCCCTGGTTAAGTGGGATAAGTAGGGTTAATTCACTTAAGAAACTAGGGCCACTAGACTTATAACTTGCTTATTGAGTGGAGCCACCAAGCACTTAGCCATGAACCAATGGGATATTTCGGGCCCATCCAACGGGTAATGCTGCACCCAGGGATGTTTGAAACTAGGGAATCCCTACCCTCTGGTTATGTCAAAATAGCTATTGAAAATTGCCATTTAGTTCCTTGATTTTCCTATTAAAAATGGTGGATCTTTCCAGTTCGTTATGTTAGATTGTCAGTTTACCAGAGGGTAAATCCACAGGTTCATTCCATAAGTTTCAGTGAATGATGTTCAGACACACTCAGAACCAGATGAACCAGGCTTTGCTGACCATCTCTGGCCCATATCATGCTGATGGTTTTTCCGTATCCAAAAATGAGACATGTAGCCTCTGGTAATTTAACATAGCTATTGAAAATCACCATTTTTAATGGGAAAATCCACTATTAATGGTCATTTTCAATAGCTACGTTAAATTACCAGAGGGTAGCTAGGGATTCATGGGATCGTCCATGATAATTTGGTCCCAATGGGTCTATCCTCAAGCTGAAAACTGCTGAGCTGGAAGCAGGTGATTACGTGAGAATTTCCATGTGTATGAAATTTGATTTGATTTTGGGTCTGGGTCTGGGTATCCTGTGCCAGAATTCGTGTTTTGGGGAACATTCTCAGGGTTTGCCCCTGGCCCTTTGGAAGGTAGAAAAACAACAAGTTTCCGGCATTCTGCGACTATGATTGGTTTAAGCCAATTGTCATCGTTTGAATCCCAGGTTTCATTGGTATATTGATATACATGTATGTATGTGTATATATATATATTAAATAAATATATATATATATATTGGTTAAGTGCCAGTTTTTGTTTGGTTGAATCATCAGGTAAAAAAAAACAACTTTCAACACTTAAATCCCCCAATTCTTATTGGTTAAATGACCCATTTCTTTGTTTAAAGCCCCCAACTACTTACTTCAATCTTCGAGTTTTGTTGATTAAATCATGTTAAATCCCTATTAATCATGTTCAATCCCTACTTCTTCATGGGTTAGAGCATGTTAAACATACTTAAACCAGATGAAATCCTGTTAAACAATGTTAAATCCCCCCCCAAAAAAAGCGATCGTTGGTTGAAGGTCCCATCCCACAAGTCCTACCCGTCGTCAGGGTTTGGGACACGGCTTGGGCATCTTCGATTTGTTCGACCAGCGCATCTTCAGTCACTTCCTCCGCAGGCGAGCTTGGCAGCTGCTGAGCCATGCCATGGCCATAGAAAAATCGTTGATTTACCCGGTAAATTAACTTGTTGACCCTGTTTTAATAGCCTAGTTTTATAATGGAAACTAATCTTCCAACCCCTGTGATTTTCCATAGTTAGGTTTACCAGAGGGTGGGATGATGATTGGAAACTGCTGGGAAAAGTGGGGTTATATTGGACTTTCATTGGGAATAGATGGGATGAATTGGATTAATGTTCGCAAAGCAATGAGAAACCACTCATATAAATGGATGGTTTATAGCACTCCCATGTTAAAAAGAAAAACGGCTAAAAAGACGGGTGATATGATATATGGAATTGACCTTGAATGACTGCATTTCCGTATCACGTTCCATCATTATCCTGGAAGATGAATATGCAATGGATCCTAAAATGCTAAAGACTAGGGTTTATCACCATTTTCCAGATATTGTCCATGTAAGTGTCAGTGCAATTGTCCTCTATGTTCTACACTGTTCCATGTTTTTCCATCATATATAATGTTCCATAATGTCTCATGATGTTCCATCATGATCCATCGTTTTCCATCTTGTTTCATAATTATCCTTCAAACAAAGTCAGTAAGGACAGCTAGCGAAAGAAAGGGAAGGGAAGGAATAAAGACAATGCAAAAAGAAGGCAAAAAACAAGCAAAGAATGGAAGTGAGAACAAAACGGACCTGGAGTGATTCGAAGCCGCAGAGAATGTGCTTCAAGTCTGCAATACTTAGAAAGACAACGCCACACCCATAGGGCAACAGGTCCTTGAGTTAGAAATGAGAAATTATCTTCCAAGTGCTACAAGCGCATAGTGTAAACATAGCTGTGAGTGCATAGAGGGGTCAAACGCTTTGTGGGTATTGTCTGATTGGAACGTGTTGTTCCTGTTCCTGTTCTGTTCTTGGCTTGTACTTGAACCTTTGTTCCTGCTACCACAACAACTACTGCTACTCCTGCTCCTGCCCCTAGTCCTATACTCCTTCCTTCTTCCCCGAGTATTAAACTGGTAGTGCCGGTGTCTAGAGCACTGCCGTCTACTCCTTGGGCCACCTCGGCAGGCTTGCCGAAGGCAACCACTAAAACAAGGGCTGTGAATCAAGAGTAATCCATGCTCAACAAGTCTCAACAAGTCTGGATGGTTGTACCCTTTTTTTCAACATAAATAGTTGCCGGCAAATGTGTATCTATATGAATGTACAGCATATATCATATCGACATGTTCAACATACACACGGCTCACCATTGCATTGGTTTTTTCCGGCTCGCCATTCCAAGCCTCCAAGCCACGCATCTCCACAGGCGACTCAAGGAAGGCCGTTGCTTTTCGATGATGGAAAACTTGACCTACGGCAGCCCACTGAGCATTGACGGTGCACCCAACCCCTCAGTGCGTCCCTTGGCTTCGGATGTTGATAGGGAAACGACGGGCAAAATGGGGAAAATCCTTGGAACTGGTCCATCTTTTTTGATAGATTTGTCGAAGCTTCACAAAGTGTTCAATCAATTCTTCAGTTGGTACCCGGGTACCCTCTGGTAAACTAACATAACTATGGAAAGATCCACCATTTTTAATGGGACAATCCATTATTTCTATGGCCATTTTCAATAGCTATGTTGACATAACCAGAGGGTAAATTGGTCAATGGGCTAATGGCTTCATCTCAAAATAGCTGGGATTTATGGATGTTCATCCCCCTAAAAATGGTATTTTTATAGGTATTGATCCATACCCAAATTGGTCAATTTGTCTAACCATATGGGCTATATATATAATTATATATATACATCATATACCATATGAATCCACATTAAACCACATTAAACTAATGGCTTCATCTCATGTTGCCATTTTTTCACGACGTCCACGAGGTGTCCACCATCCATCGGTCATCGCCCACGGTGGTGCTTTCTTCTGGCTCCACTCCCACCGGCTGCGAGGTCTAGAACTGCCCCCAGCCGCTTGCTGGGGATGGGGGTGACCCAAATGAGCCGAGAAGGAGACTGGAGGGTTACCCTCTGGTAAACTAACGTAGCTATTGAAAATGGCCATAGAAATAGTAGATTTTCCCATTAAAAATGGTGATTTTCCATGGCTATGTTAGTTTACCAGAGAGTAGGCTTGACCTTTCCTAACTCAGGTGGTATAGTCTCTACCAGACTTGGGAAAGGTCAAAAGTTAGCGGCTCAATGTTTTTGCACTTTGAAATTCTGCTTTGGATGTTGGGTCTGGAAGAATGCAACTGGCCATTAAAAGCAGTTGATTGGTCGAAAAGGGGTTGCATTTATGACCCGGAACTGTGGCCCATCGCCGTGGCCAAAAAGTGAGTTTCGAGCCATTGTAGGATCTGCATGGATCTGGGATGATTCCAGCAAATGTTCTGGCAATCTATGTTCATCTATTTTCCAGAATGATACAAATTGGAAAACATTGATCAATGACGCAAACGTTAGTGCTGGAAAGGGTCACCGACATGGGTGGGTTGAACCCTCATGAATCACTCAGTTCGTGGTCGTCGTATTTCTGAGAACTGGGCAATGGATTACTACCCAAAAAAAAATCCACTAATTTATCATACCGTTCCCTATTATTTCTGTATTAGCCTATACTAAAGATGCCATAACTGGGGGTACCCAAATTTTGAGACTCTCTCATCTAACGACTGGTTTGGTTCCGAGGTCGCCCATGCGAACTTTGGGAAGAACAAGCCGTACTTCTTGCGCGAGCCGCGGCGAAGCCGAAGAGCCGAAGTGGGGGGGATTCCACCTGATTCAAGCCCCGGTGAACACCAAGAGATGGGTCAGAAGCCCCGAATAAAAAGGGTGCTTACTGGATCTTATTGGTGGGGAATGGCAGAAAAGTTGTGAACCGAGCCCCACCACAAAGAGCTTTTAGACGTTGTCACTCCTATTGAAGATGTGAAATGATGTTAAATGAAGTACATGGGGGAACTGGACTGTCCAGTTCAGGAGAGCACCAGCAGCCTAGTTCGAAACTTCGCCGTGGCAGCGCGCAAGAATCAAAACATTTCGGCAGCAAAGCAACTGCCACAGTCACAACAGCAGCAACACCAGCAAGAACAAGAGCAATAAGAGCAAGAACAATCACAAGAATTGATGATTTGTAGATGATTTTCCCATTCCAGGCCATATTTTTAACATCTTCAAACCACATTTCCTGCCATCAATGGCTCCCAGTCAACAGCCCTCTTTTCGCCAAGGACCGAGGTCTGTGGTTTGTGGAAAATCTCACGGAACGATTTTTGGAGCCCATCCAACATGACGCGCCTCGCCGCCGCTGCAAAAATTCATGGCCGTTGTCCAGTAGATTTCACCATGGGGATTTTTTTTGTCGGTGCACCATGGTGAAATCCATGGAGATATCACTGGAGAATTTGCGAAATTCTGGGCTGAAGCCAATTAGATATGATTAAATAGTGGAAGTTCCAGTGTGTCCGAAAATTGAGGATTTAGATTCGTGGCAGTTTCAGAAGTGTTTTCTTTGATGCTTAAACCATGGGGTAAGGCCAAGAATGCCTGGGGACCCTCTCAGGGTTGAACTGGTGATATGAAGCTCCTCCTATGGGTAATGGGTAAGAATGGGTAAGAATAAACCCATTAGCCAACCAAAGCAAAAATGATTCAACTGACAAGCCAGCAGTTTCTGGGTGATGTCAATGTTGGAACCCGTTTTTTCGTATGGGATCCTCGCTGTTTGACGGTGTTTGATTGGTGTTTTGCACGAATTCCGGATGTGTCCCTGTGACGTTCTTGAGGGCTTGTAGCACAGTAACTAGTGTTTGCGGCCTATGGCTGGGAAGCTAAGTTGTCTAATTTTCTGTGCTCAGCTTCAGAGATCAACAATAAGATATAAGGGAATATAAGGGATGTGTTTCTTGCCACAAATCAGGAAACAGACTAACTATGCAGCTAAACAATTGTGACTTTTTTGTGCGTCTCAGGCTAGTCGAGGGTTTGGAAAACCTAGGAATACTACCCCACGGCGCCGGTACCCGCCGTTGATCCATGGCGTTCCTTGGCATTTGGTGTGGAGTGGTCCGTGTTGGATCTTTTCTGTGCGTCCCCTCTGCTAATATGTATACTCTGTGGGATTAATGGGTTTTAATAATAAACCAGCCATTTGATAAACCAGCCATTTGGGAATGGTTTATACCACGTATTTATGGTGATTTGGGGGATGGTTTATTATTGTTTTACCCACAGTAATTGGGATGTTTTCATGGGATTCATTGGGTACCAGTTTGCTATGGGAAACGGCCCATGAATTTATAGATGAGTGACTTACCTATGGAAAAAAAATGCTATTTTGCAAGTGTGGAATTATCGGAGGCTAATTGCCATCTTGCCATCTGTTCACCCCCAGTTAGGCAGTGAGTCCCACCCCTAGCGAGTTATTTTTAAAGCCCAACATCACGATCGGACGGAATTTGCTGGTTCTGATCAATGGGAATTTGGAGACGCTGAGCGGAGCTATGGTTGTATTCAGAATAAAGATATTCGGGAGCCCCTTGGAGCTACTAACACTCGTGTTTTTTCTGGTGTTCAAAGATCATCTTTGAATATCTACACCCCCACTTTCCCATGGGTGTGTTTCAAAAAAAACATGACTTCTCTACCCTCTGGTTGTGTCAAAATAGCTATTGAAAATGGCCATAGAAATAGTGAGTTTTCCCATTAAAAATGGTGGATCTTTCCATAGTTATGTAAACGTTTACCAGAGGGTAGATCTTTTGTGTTCAGCCATGATGATTTTTTATGGTTGTAGATCCCCGGATCCTCATCTGGATTTTGTCCAAAGTCCCATCTATCCAGAGAGGACGATCCGTAACTATCCGCAGTTGATTCAAATTGATTAATAAGGGCACTATCAATTTGAATCACCAATTAATAACCATTAATCACCATTTTAACCGGAAAGCCCATTCAATTGCCCTATATTTGATGGTAAAAACCATGGTTTCCTGTAGATTTTCCCTTAAACCAATCCAATGATAAGGGGACTATCAATTTGAATCACCAATTAAATTAATGAATATAACCATTGTCCACAGTAATTGGTGATTCAAATTGATGATTGGATAGTTGGATGATAGTTGGTAATTATGGTAATTATCCATTGATGATTAATTGATAGTCACATCAAATTGATGATCACATCAATGAACTACCAGTAACTATCCCCATGAATGTTCAAGAATTGAAAACCATCCGATCTCCATGGCCAAAGCCTATCAAAGCCTTGATGCCTTGGCTCTCTCCGTAAACCGTCCTTGATCACCCGCACCACCTCCAACCGCAGCAGCCGCGGCCCAGGGTTTCTTTCCTACCACCAGCCGCACCGCTGCGGCGATGTGAATGGAAGTCTGGCGTGTCCCTTGGCGCAGACAACGCTGGTGTATTTCATGGACAATCCGAAAATGAAATGGATGATCTAGGGGTACACCCATTTTTGGAAGCCCATATATATATATATACATATATATATATATATACATATACATATACGTATCCATGATTACATGATGCATATATTATGTACAACTGGAGGGTTTCTGCCAGACATTTTGTGCGTCATCTTCCCGGGGCTTATGGGGAAATCCTCAGTTTGGTTGCTGAATTTTCTCCCATAATCCGAAAATGTGAACAACACGTTCCCATGAAAAATCCCATGAAGATCTCCCAGTTCCCAATGAATTACCAGATAAATCCCATAGAATTTCCATTTCATCTCCATATAATCCCCGTATAATTCCCATACAATCTCCATATAAACCCCATATTAACCCCATATAATCTCCATATAAACCCCATATCATCTCCAAGTTGATAGTTGGTCAATCACCACGTGCAAGGTCAATTCCTCCAGTTGACCGCTGCCCTGGAAGTGGCCGTGCGGCTGCGTAGGCGCTTGGTGCTGCCGCAAGACTGGGATTGTAGAGACTCGGCAGGTGACATGAGGATCTTTGGGGTCGGAAAATCTGGAAAATTCATGAAAAGCCCCATGGCCATGGTTGGTTTATGATGGACAAATATGGACAAATATGACAACCCAAAAAAACAAAAAATGGATGGATGGTTTGATATGGTGAAAACCCCCAAAAAAATGGATGGTTTTATGTTTGTTTTATCTGGGGGTTTAGTGAAAATCCAAAAAATAGATGGATGGTTCATGATGGTTTCTCAAAATAAATAGTGCTACATGATAATTCAATGGGGTGTGTCTGAAAATGGGGGTACCCCAAGTCACCATGGCTGTTTCTGTTTCCTAGTTGTCATGGTCAAAAATGTATAAAAATGTTGGATCTGGTAGGGGATAGCTATTTTTTGAGCCACTTTGAAGTCGGAATTGGGGGTGCCCTATTCTCAACCCCAAGTAGATATAACATGATATAACCATACTTAGAGGGGATATATCCCAACTTATGGTGATGTAGATGGTCATCCCCGCTAATGAGCCTGCACCGGCCCCATGAACTGGAGGGGAAAATTCTGGGAAATGATGAGAAAATGATGGGATATTTAAGGTCAATATTTTATGAATTTCTTACTGGAAGAACCTAGAAAAGATTGGACACAAATCAGAAAATTATGATACCCTCTGGTGAACTAACATAGCAATGGAAAATCACCATTTTTAATGGGAAAATCCACTATAAATGGCCATTTTCAATAGCTATGTAGTTCACCAGAGGGTAAATTATGGATCGTCATTTTAAGAATGATGGCAGAGGGTTCCATGCACGGTCACGAGCCTGGTTCCGGCCACGGGCTCGGGCCGGATGTTCCATTTCGTGCAGCCATGTCTAACTGGGAGTATTCCATACCCGGCCTGGTAAACATACAAAAAACTATGGAAAATCACCATTTTTAATGGGTAAATCCACTATAAATGGCCATGTTCAATAGCCGCAATAGCTATGTTTGTTTACCAGAGGGTAAGTCTAGGTCAATCTTAGATGGGTACTCTAATCCTAACTAGTCTTTTGGTATCAATGGAAAAATCCACGTTCACCAGCAAAGAATTTAAGTCATTTTTTGCAGGGTTTTTCCTGCTGGTTGGCAATTTTTTGTGGGTCATCCCATGGTGAAAACCACTTGCAAACTGGGATGCCCCGCTGGTTGGGAGTAACTTTTGGCTGGTATCCAACTGTAGCCCTGCTTCCACTGCTCCCAAATGATGTGATTTCATCCACCAATATTCCACCATGTTTTCCAGGCTGTTTGATATGGGGATGGGTCAAAACCCTGTACCCCTGTAGTTCACATCAAAATAGCTGGGATTTATGGATGTTCATCCAACTAAAAATGGTATGTTTATAGGTATTGATCCATACCCAATATGAATGGAATTAAGTGGTGTCTAGCCACATCTCACGAATTTCACTAGATGAGCCCCACTTAGTGCTGGCACAAGCTCTGAGGCTTGTTGCCCATGTGGGACGTTTATGGCATGTCTTCCAGCTTCAAAGACAAGCGGGAAGGCGCAGGGGTGAGGAATCCTGACTTGAGAAGTGTCAGGAAGTTGACAGTTCAGCATTTCTCACTGGTCAAAATCCCTCTTTTCTTGGTGATTTCATATGCTAGTTGCTTGTATCGTTCTGGTTGTTGGTATGCAAGTTCATGTGGATATAGCTGGTGATGTCATCTCATTCGCATCTCTTTCTTGGTGAATTTTTGCCAGAAGTGTACTGTATCCCATCGCATTGCCTTCTGGTAATCAAACGTGGCAGACAAAGTTACCCATTTAAATTTATAGATGGTGTTCCCATTTAAATTACCATCTATAGATGATTTCTCATATTTTCCAAGGATTTTCCCATATTTTCCAAGGATTTTCCCATGGTTTCCCACGGGGATTTCCGGTGACCTGGACAGCCTTGCGGGGCCGTCAGGCTGTACCTTCGATTTCTTCGCAGATGCAGACGCTGGGCGCTGTGAGGAAATGATGATATAATTATATTTGCATACGTATATATATATAGTTATGTGTACGTATATATATAGTTCTGTATATGATAGACAATATGATAATATCATATAGTATCTCATACATATAATGTACAGAGTAGGTTGACAGGAAGCTGCAAAATGGGGCACGTCAATGAGACTCGGATGACTTCTCCTAGGAAGTCCCAGAAATGGTGACCAAAGAATATCCCAGGAAACCGTCGATTCCCAAGGATTCTCCATTTTTTCCATTAGGTGGTTGCCCTCATGTTTGTCTGCTTAGACCTGAAACATCCCATACACCCCAGTGATATCAGACCCAGGAAGCGTTCGTGAAGCGCTTTGGACATCTCTTGGTCGAAGCCGGCATTCGAAGAAATGCAGCTTGACACGCGTTTTGTTGCTGCCCGGCAGTGACTAAAATCTAGTGGGATAACGGAGATGCAAACTAACATAGCTATTGAAAATGGCCATAGAAATAGTGGATTTACCCATTAAAAATGATGATTTTCCATAGGTTTTTGTATGTTTACCAGAGGCTAAAAGGACGATACTGGGATGTAATTGGGATACGATGCTATACTTTGTGCATCTTAGTGCCAGATGGTAGGTAGAACTATGTAGAACTGGGTGATTGCTTGCCATCAGTAGTAAATATGTATAATTATATAGATATATCTGGGTAAATTATAACGACCTCACTGCGACCTCACTGGAATCATGGCTAGTAAGGGAAATCATCCCCAAATGGCCTTAATTCAGGTTAGTGAAATATTATAATTTACCCAGATATATAGATAGTTATACATCTACATATACATATATATATATGGTTGGTGGTTTGGAACATTTTTTGTTTCCATAATATATTGGATAATTCGGGATAATCCTTCCCATTGACTTTCATATTTTTCAAGATGGTTAGAGCACCACCAACCAGATATATATATATAGCTATAATCCCATCATATAACCATATATAACCACTATTATTGGCATAAAAAAACTATTCTTTGGTGATTTTGCACATTTTTGCCATAAACCAGTCCAGTAGACTCACCGTCGGCCAGCGAAAAAAGCTGCAAAAAAGCTCTTCGAAGCCAACACGTACATCCGAGTTCCTGGGTGGTTTAAAGAGTTAACAACCCATACATATATATGTATAATTATGTTTATATATATACATATACACTTATAAATATGTTTATGTATATATATATATATACATGTGTATACATTTGTATACAAATACTTATATATATATTACATATAAATGCTAGCCCCTCGCAACAAGAAAAAACTACCTGTTGCCAGCTTCTAGCCACTAAGTTGGGACATGAATCACCGACAAAACCGGCAACGAAAGTCACATAGGCACAGTCTGGTTCAATATTCCGCGTGCAGTAGTGTTTTAAAAGAGGTCTTCAACAAGTACAAAAAATCTTTGGAAAATAGTAGATTTCATTCCGTTGGAAAACATAATGTTGCACAAATTCAACATGTCCAAAGATTGCAGCATGTTTTTCAAAGAAGTGCAATATTGTTTCTTCTAAAATCAAGATCTTCAACATGTGCAAACATCATTACTTTAACCAGAGCTAGACCATTCCATTGCAATAAGAAAAAGGACTGTTCCAACTTTCCAGTGCAGCTTATGTTTTTAAGTGTATGCAGCATAGATTCAAAATTTGGAATCCGTTTAGGGCCATAGCATGCCATCCGAATAGAAAGGGGGCGCATGTTTGTTTCGTGTGTGGTGCATCACATCATGGCATCTTAGCTCCGGAGTTCCAATAAAACCAGATATGATCTATGTTGGGCCTTTGTAGGGCTCATGTTGGGAGTATGTGGGGTCCATGTTATATTGATTTTAAATGTCATATATATATATATATATATACATACATATACCTTTGTCATTATATGTAAATACGATTCAGTCTGTACTTGATATAGACCTTTATTACGGTATGTGTTTACTCGACTACATATACCGTGTTGTAGATTTATATCTAGAATTACGTTACATATTATATACATATGCATATACAGGTTACACATAATGTATAATATGTCTGGCTCATGCATCAACGGGTGGCACGTTGGACGAGGTAGAGTACCAACAGTTGTCTACAGCCCAGCTCAAGGATGAGGCCGGGGTTAGTTGACCAACCAAAAAAACGATTGTTGTACCCTGGGATTTGTCCAAAGATGGGGATTTTTCACATACCCTCTTGTAAACGTTTACATAACTATGGAAATTTCCACTATTTTAATGGATAAATCCACTATTTCAATGGCCATTTTCAATAGCAACCTGTTAGTTTACCAGAGGGTAACCATGGAAAACCACCATTGTTTAAAGGTAAATCATCTACAGACTGGGCATGTTCATCCATTTTGCATAGCTGTGTTCATTTGCCATTTGGGATCCAAAGGTTGGTGGTTTTTCATATGATGGGATCGCCATGGGTTCTTGCCATTCAACCATTGGCACATCCACCATCTAATGGATATTGGTTAAATCTCTAAATATATGGGATGTAAAAATACCAGTCATCCATATACGTATTTTATTGGGTTTGGTTTAACTGTGATTTCACCCATTGAAATGATAAACCAATAAGACCATACTTACGTTTCGATAATCAAATATGACAATTGGAAATCCCTCATTTGTGGATCATTTTCCCATATGTTCTTCTTGAAATGTTAATCTTTGGGAATTTCCTATATATTTTCTCATATTTTCCCATATGTTCCCATTAAAACCTCCATTGAGTTAGGGTAAATGGCTGATTTTCCAGCAGGTCGCAGTGGTTTCGACCGCGATCCTGGAGGTACGGGACTGATGTTTGGGATAGTTCAGTTGCGGGATGATGTGGGATTAGTCCAAAAACCATGAAAATGGCTTGGTGTTTATAGCCATTTATATAGGGATATAATGGGATTATATGGGATTTATATGGGGATATAATGGGATTTATATGGGGATATAATGGGATTTATATGGGGATAGAATGGATATAATGGGTCGATTTGCTCTAATACCTCAAAAATTGGGTGTTTGATTGGCTGAACACCAAGAATACTATGTACAGATCCACATATTGTGAATTTCTGATTATTTTCTGGGCCTGGAAATCAGCCCCAGGTTGGGCCCGATGTGGATCTGCTGGTGCTACGAGACCGGCTCCGGCTCAAAGAGGACACGCAAGGCAGGAGACTTGATCAATGATTGACATAGATAGAATTAGATGGATAGATACCCTCTGGTAAACGTTTACATAACTACGGACAATCAAATCACTATTTTTGATGGGTAAATCCACTATTTCTATGGCCATTCTCAATAGTTTTTTGTATGTTTACCAGAGGGTATGTAGATAGCTAGATATATTTCGTTGAATCCTCATACGTTGCCCTTTCTTTGATGCGGTTTTTGTTGAGATCTTGGTGGTTCTATCCGGTTTTTGTTGATATTTGGCTCCGGAGTCCATGATTTTTAGAGAATAAACAAGGTTAATTACATGTGCCATGTTTTATTTGTATGAATATACCATATTCTGCACCAATATTTCACGTATATATTTCCGTCTTTCTTGGGTGAACCCTGGTCCCTGGGTCCAAGAGGCGGCGACAGCTTGGCGCGGCGCTTGTTCCCGTGCCGCTGGGTGGAACTCAACTTGGAGGTGTTGGCTCGAAGACCGGGACAAGCGCCAGATCCAGGAGGGATGATTGGCAGGGATTGGTAAATGTCCCATTTTTGGGATATTGGACACCACCCTTTAATGGCCATTATAGATGATACACCTCATGGTTGGGTGATGTTCAATTGGGACGTTTAATGACCCATGATTGGTGGGTTCATTCAGCAAGACATGGTGGGTTTTTTTTGCAACAAAAAGCTTGGATAGGCCACAAAAAAAATGTGATTTGGGATGATTTGGACGTCGTGTTTTTTGGAGAACGAATTTGATGTAGGAGAAAATGTGGATTGAGCAAAAGTCCTGAGTGAATTGACAAAGGCTTTGACAAAACATCGAGGTTTGAGCCACAAACTATGTTATCGGGGTTCGGACAACAAAAGTGGATTTTGAACTGACAACAAAATGACATACCCAACCAAAAGTTGTTTACCAACACACATGAGTTTTTGACCAACCCAAAGCTAGGTCCGTAAGCCTTAATCAACATTGCTTTGGTCAACGAAATCTGTAGGACATAAAAGAAGGATGTGATATGAGATAACTGAGATAAGTTGGCTGGAAATTGAGATATAATTGAGATATATTGATATAATATCTGGCTAAAATTGCGGACCTACTTTACAACAAGGGGAATGATTCACCGTTTGATGGATGCTGATTCCTTGAGGCGCCAACTGAAGTCGCAGTTTTTGCCAAATTTGACGCCAGGAAGAAGAAATTGTGGAGTTCAAGGCATTTTTTTGGGGGATTTCGGCAAGGCAAAAATTTCTGCTTTGGTGAAGAGTTCTGAGAATTCCCAGTCCCAAAATTCGCATCTCGGCGTGATGTTGAAGGCCGGATCCTTTTCGCAGATCATTTTCCAAAGTCAGCCAGAATGGCTCTCCAAATCGACAGGTCAGTTTACCCAAAGTCGTAAAGTCGCACTCATTTTGGGACACCCAACAGTTAGCAGAGCTAGATAGGCTATCTAATTTGGACTCATCTGTCTCTTCGCATCGAACTTGATTCATTTGAGTATCGTTAAAAAGGATTAAAAATGCTTATCCAATGGTTTATGAAGGTTTATCAACGTTTATCATGATTTTCTCTGTCAAAATTGTCACTACCCCATTTTTAGGCTCCCAAATACCCAAATATGCGATATAGGAAGACTACAGTATAGTGTTAAATTGATCAACAAAAGATATGAACAAACTGTGTAGACATCCTTTCAGTCTCGCCTTCCAGGTTTGGATTGTTGTGCCGTGTATCACGGCTGGGCCGAAAAGTCTGGGACCTTAGTGTGACAACTACCTCCTACGGAATTTTAGACATTTATTCTGCTTCCAGACCTGAGCACTCCTTGGCGTTTTCAAATTGCCCAAGATGCTATGTGCACCCTTGGGTTCAGTAGGAACGCTACAAAACTCTGCATTGCTACCTGGCTGTCGCACGATTTCAGTGTGCCTCAGTTTCGAGCATCTTG
>Ga0126342_10002800_pt1 | contig 27879 bp, 26 predicted proteins | sample Cyp1metagenome_FD_92528 | JGI IMG/M metagenome (GOLD analysis project Ga0126342, IMG submission 92528) | Coral microbial communities from Lord Howe Island, Old Settlement Bay, Australia - Cyphastrea 1 metagenome | ecosystem: Host-associated > Invertebrates > Cnidaria > Coral ... | reverse complement strand
GATTTTTTTAATGAAAATTTATGATTTTTTTATGAAAAATGTTTTTTTTTTTTTTTAAAGTTTTTTTTTTTTTTTTTTTTTTATTTTTTTTTTTAAATTTTTTTTTTTTTTTTTTTTTTTTTTTTTTTTTTTTTTTTTTTTCCTTGGAGGTAATAACATAATAGGAAAAAATAATAATAAATAAATAAAAAAAATAAAAAAAAATAAGAAAATATTAAAAGTTTTTTTTTTTTTAATTTTTTTTTTTTTTTTTTTTTAAATTAATTAATATACCCAAAAAAAAAAAAAAAAAAAAATAAAAAAAAAAAAAGATAAAAATATATTAATTAAAATAAATAATATTATTCTAATTAAAATAAAAAAAATAATTATAAAAATATTTTAAAATCCTATAAAATTATATAAATATTTTAATAATTATAATTTTATATAAAAAAATCATTTAAATATAATTTAAACCTAATTTTAAAAATAATTATATTATATAAAAAAAATATATATAAAGATAATTTAAACATAAATTTCTTTTTTACCTATATAATAAAATATTTTTATTATTATAACATATTTTTTTAATTAATAATTTTTTATATTTTTATATATGTTTCTATATATCGGAATTATATTATATTAATATTAATTTCATACAAAAAGAAATAAAAATCATCCCTTATTGTCCCTTTTGGGTTTTCCCCATTATCAATGGTATTTCCAAAAAATCATTTCTAAATTATCCCTTTTATATGTTTCCCCATATAAACGCTAAAATTATTATTTTTTTTTTATTATATAATGTCAAATAAGTCGTACAAAACATCCCTAACCCAATGTATCCCTATAATAATAATAAAAAATAAATAAATAATAAAAAAAATTATAACTATAAATAAAAGGTTTATGTTAATAAAATTCAGCGTATTTATGAATTTTATAATCTTTCAATAAGCAATAATTCAATAGAAATCTAATATTATATATATTTTTTATATAGGTAACGCAATATTTAAATAACAAAATTCTTAAATATTTTCATAATATTTTTATATAAATACCAATCTAAATACAATATTCGCAAAATAATGGGTCAAAAATAAAACATCGTCGCGGATCCTGTGTTCAGCTTGCGGGAAGCCAAAAAGAGACGACTTCTGCAAGACTCTGTTCCGCAGCAGATTTCTTGAAAACAGCACAAAAAGAAACGACTTTAGCAATTCCCTGTATTATTCTAATTTAAATTCATAAAATATTGTAAATATTTCAATATTCAATATAAATAAATCGCTACAAAATACATTTCCAATTTATCAGGAGCTAAGTTCAAATAATGAAAAGTCGCTATAACAAGCAGCACATGATCGCTAACTACAACATTCTGGCACAACATCATTTTTGGAAACCAATTTCTATCAACATTTTGTAGTGGTAGATGGTAGTACGAGTAGCAAGCTTGTGTTTATCCTTTTTTGTAGTGGAAGTGGTAACGGGGATTATTGTTGTTCCGCTCGTAGGAAATTCCAAAATATAATTCCGGTCATAGGGAAATATAGAATTTAATAAATATATAATATATTTTGATTTGATTTGACTCATTATTTGAGCAAATATACCAGCACAAGTAATTGTTTGAAGCAGAACCGTTGTTGCCTTGATAAACCATGATTTCAATATTCTTGTGCTGATTTCTTGTGCAATTCACATTTGCATTTTGCAAACGTTTGGGAGTTTCTGGATACACCGCCGACTCCCGGACAGAAATCTTATTCTGCTTGTTCATCGCAATCCATCGGAGGCTTACCAGAAACTTCTCAAGTCGCACACGTTCAGATGAAACATGTCACAAAGCGACGGCGAGATCACACTGGATGAGCCACGGCAAGAGGAACCTGTTTCGAGGCCGGACAAAACATATACAGCACTTAGGGCTTCTGCAAGGCGCAGGATCACAGCTAACTCATGTCTGCAGCCTGTGAAAAACGATATCTTCAGAAAATAATGTAATGACTTATCTATAATATTCTATAATTATCTGCAATACTGTCCAGATGAGTTCATATGAGTTCATATACTGTAGCATAGGACTACAATAAGGTCACAGGTGACACCCTGAATTTGCATGAATTTGCCACATATCTCCAAATATCAATGAATGTATATATATCAATAAGTACTAAACTAATATATCCAATACCACCCAATCCACGGAATCTGACCGAATCCAGCTGCGAGACTGAGGCAACTGCTGAGAGAAGAGCACCACTTGTCTCTGCCTGGGCGTTGGGATTCGGGTAGAGCAGTTTGCGTCTGCACCACTTGTCTTCAGCAGATTCAGCAGTTTGCTCCCCTCAAATGATACGCAGAGGAAGATATTTGGATTGAAATCCTGGGGCAGGTTTGCATCTGTGCATGCGCCAGGGTGCGCAGTGACCAAAATCATCCCACCAATGATTTTGTAGCGAAATAGGTCTTGTCACATTTGAGGCATTCTGTCTTCTATCCAATAGCGACATCAATTCATCTGATTCGCAACTGCAGCAACACACGGCACGTGCCGGCACCTTCAGGGTGTATGGGGCAACGACCTCACAGGATCAATAGCTGGGCTGCTTGTTCAAAGCTGCAGCAAGCTTGAATAAACTATCAATCTATTTGAACAAGTTATATATATAAATATTTGAAGGTGCCCTGCTTGACTGCTTGTCGCTGATGAGATTGACTCACCTTATCTCACTTTACTTTATCTTGAGATGCTGGACACCAAAGACACAGTCTTACGGGGTAAAATGTCTGACGCTTCTGATGGCAGTACAGTCTTTTTTTTCAGTGCCATCGTCCACTTTGGCTGGAAAAAGGATGAAAAAGGTTCACCTCAAACCAAACTAGGGAGTCTCAGTCTTACTGCCTTACTCTTTGGTAGCAGTATGTTCGAAACTGTCACAGTGACTTTCCTCATGTCATATAAGGCAAAGATGGAAACAAATATTTGAAAGTGTACTGGCGAAAAAGTTGCAAAAACGAGGTTGGCTTCCCGCATCACGTGAACTTCAAAGAGAGCGGCTAATTCGTTTACAAATTTTACAAGAATTTAAGGGGTTTAGGCTTCAGCAGTTTTAGGATGTTTTAGGTCATTTCTCAAATTAGCTGGTCAGATCACATTGCATCATTGTATCAATCTGATGATCTGAGTGCACGACCGGCCCGTCGCTACTGGCCCACTCCATCTGACAAGGGTGGAGTCGATTGACGTTGGTCAAGCGAAGAATCGGCCGAAATAGGCTGTTCCAAGGGTTTTATTTTTGATTTTTAATGATGCACACACACACAGTGCAAGGATTGATTAGCACAGTTGTTGAAATCATGGGTGTGATATTAGAAGTTTTTCCCCAGAACTGCCGTGTCCGACTCTCACTACGAGTACAACTGTTGCAAGGACAAAATATATCAACATATTACAACATCCCACTCACATATCTCACATCCACCTTTTGCCTGAAATTAAAAAGAACGTCACCCGATCCAATGCAGCTCCCATCTGGTCCAGCTGGGCTCCACAACTCCAAAGGAGATGGGTGAGGCGTTCACCAGATTTCCACGAACTGGCAGTGCGGAACCGAAGCCACAGGTCCCACAGGTCCCATGTGCCCCCTTTTGAATGTTAGCCTGGAATCCAGGAGGTGCAACAGGCTTTAACAAACAATACGTATTCAATACATCCAAATACCATCAAATACGAATCAAATACCAACAATATGATGTTGAAATATGTTGAGTCAAAATCACTGAGCTATCTCAGGTGAAACAGGAGTTCAATGGTGCAAGAAGTGAACCGACAAGACTTGGGCGCCTTCGGTTCGACGCTGCGGCTTGAAGCTGTCCCTTCCACGGAAGGCCGCTCAAAGCGAATGACACGCATCAGTTTGTCTTTGAAGTTGTGGGTCCCCCATGAAGGTTCAGCAATTCTTCTAAAAGTGAGATTGGACAAACGCTTCCTTGTCTTGCAAAGGCTTATGTTTGACATACCCACTTTGGACATCTGTTCTTATGAATGAGGCGCAGCTAAAGTTTTGTTGGGATTTCTTGTGAATATGTCGGAATCATTCTGTATTCATGGCGCCCAAGCCCTCGAATTGCAAACGAAAGAAGCTTCATTCGAAACCGGTCTGGCTCATTAAGTGTGTTTTCCTAAGTGCACAATAGCACTGCTATGCAGATGTCATTCACCAAATTTTGGCCTATATGACTATTTCATACTATTTCACACCGCTCTCAGACGTTGTAATTGCGGGTCGCACGGTGCAAAGACGCCATGGATGACGATGTACACCTCAAACAATGATGTGCGAGTTGCATGTGCTCTAGGTTATTATCTTGTTGCAAAACTCACAAGCAGGAACCTTATCAAGGAGGTGCTTCCACTGCAAGCCACTGCGGAGATGTTTGCAGCAGAAGGCAACACCAGAGGATTTCGAAATCATGTACGAGATCAATGATATCAACAATAAATCTAAATATGGCAACATCATGTAACATCTAGACATATTGTGAGCAGCGAGACACTGGGACTCAAAAGCAGCGCAGCTGTGCTGCACAAATGTGCATTCTCTAATCCAAACAACTATACGTCTATACAGTCTATACAACATTGCAACACGGCCGTCAAACACGAAAAAATGTTTGGTCAATCAACGACCACAGGATCTACAAGTGCTAGGGACCACACTGCGACAAGTCTGCGACCGTGCCTGCACCCTGAAAGTGTCTAGGTTTCCAAACTGAGGTCAACGTCTCCTCTTTCTGGAAGACCGTCGCCTCGGCTGCGACATGTTGCGAGAATGTCGGTATCTCTAGGGTGTGGAAGGCCTCTGGACTGACCACCTGGGTGATCGCGGCGCCACTGGGCCGTCCGAACGCCCTGCTTGTACTCCAGGACTTCGCATTTTCGCAGCGCATTGGCGAGCTGCTTGTCGGACTGACGGGTGAAAAAGTGGTCGAGGTCCAGGAGCCCAATATGTTTACCCCATCTCTTTGAAAGCCGGCCAAATATTGACATATATTGACATGTTTTGACTTGGAGGATCTGGTGATACTTGGTGCCAAATGAAGTTTCATCCATCTGCTAGGAATGAGGCTGCCCAATCTTTCTTAGCAGCCAAAGCAAAGTATATAGACAGAGCAAGCCGTGGTTTGGAGATGATGTCTTGGATTCTCGCGCAAGCAACAAGCAACGGTGGCAGGGGAATGGTCTCTATATCTGTTTGACCCCTTATGCTGGTGAAATCTGATGAAATGAAGCAGCAACGCAAAGCAAAACTCGCTAAAGCATGCTAAAGCAACAAACCTGCCAACTCCACTGAATCCTACTGCATGATATGCAACGGAAACATATGAGCTGCGGACCATATTTGTTACATAACGCAATTGACGGGGTGTTCCTACCTCGTTCTCCAGTCCCGTAACGTTTTTGCCTACCTCGTTCTCGGGGTGCTCCTACCTCGTTTTACAAGCTAAATACAATGGTTTTGACAAACCGGGGTACTTCCGAATACTACTTTCCATATACGCAAATAAGAGCCGTCGCTCATATGAAGAAACAGAACAAAGAAAAAACAATTCCTATGTTTCCATCAGGAGCCCCACAGCATAGAACATCATTTTGTTACTCTCTTGGCCAAGTCTTACGGTAAATGGTTCTGCCCCACTCTCGTTCCCTGGCTGGGCCTCGCCGTTCAAGCAAACCTTGTTTTCTTCTGGGGATCCAACTAGGTCCCAAAACTTGGGTTTGATTCCCCAATATTGCAGAAATCATTAGAACATATCAGAAATCAAACAAATTGCGAACAATTTGTTGAGCATAGATTGAGATGCTGTTTTAAAAGAATCATGGCCTGCTCACTATTTGCCAATGTTTGCCACGTGATTTGTTCCATTCTCCATTCCTCTTGGGCTTGTGGCAAGATGAGCGCTTGGCAAGTCAGTTCATGATTTGCACCTGCTTCTAGTTTGTTTGAAAGCTGCGCAGAAAACATCAGAAAACCAGTAGGTGCAACTGCTTCTCACCTTTTGATTCCAGTCAGGGGAGTAGCTGCAGTCGCACAATGACGAAACGACTCGTCAGGCCGAGCAGCGCTATGCAGTAACCACATTTGCAAGGCTCGTTGCATTTGCCTGGAATCTAGAGGCGCCCAAGCGGAAATATACCATCCTATAGGTACTATGGTTACTATGGTTCCTATAGTTACTCCATGTTACTCCATGTTACTCCATGTTACTCCTATACCATCCCAGAGTCATCCCAGGCGAACCATTGTTGAACGTCCTGAACGTGTAGAGAGAGGAAGTAGGTCGATATTGTAAAAACATGTAAAACTGTAACTGTAAAACTGTAAAACCATTAAAAACCTTGCTTCCTGTAACATCCAAGCCACATTGAATCCACTTGGACCAATATTCCATCATCCTCCAACCAAACCAACCAGGTTCGCTCAGCACCATGGTTTGTATTCTATCCATCAACACCGTCAACCGTGGTTCCCACACTGCTCGCCTTTCCAAGGCTTCTTGCTCACCAGTTCCTGCAGAAGCCAAGATGTCCTGAAGCATGTGGGAGAGTGGAGATCCTTTTGGGAGGTGCAACAAGTGGAATAAGACTGAATACATCTGAATACCTCACTATGTCACATAATATCACATAATGTCACATAATGTCACATAATGTCACAAAATGTCACATAATGTCACATAATATCACATAATGTCACATAATGTCACATAATGTCACAAAATGTCACATAATGTCACATAATGTCACATAATGTCACATAATGTCACATAATGTCACATGATGTCACATGATGTCACATGATGTCACTATGTTTTAGGTGCCGCTGTTGCACTTCGTTCGAAGTGATGATTGGGCTGTCCATAGGCTGTCCACCATGGCAGTCGCAGGCAATGCCCTGCTTTGATAAGTGTGTTCAAGAATCAATGTGTTCGACTCTGAATGAACTAGATCCGCCATAATCCCTTACGATCAATCATGGGTCATGAACACTAACACTGAAAAAAAATCTGTCAATGGCTTAAAGGAATTTTGCAGCAAACCGGAAAAACTAAAGAAGCAAATAACTGCCAGCTTTTTCACCGGTTCCCAGGATGCAACTATTTCCCAGTAACGCAGTCCGGCAATGTGCATGAGAGAGTCTTCACCTCACCAGTCAACTCACCAGAGACACTCGGATTTCATGGCAAGTGATCCATCTGCGAATCCAGCTTGGAATCTGGTGTGACATTGTGCATTCAATTTGATCGATTTTGATTCCGGCCATATTCCGGCCTATTGATTCCTACCTATTTCCGGTGCCGCATTTCTCACATCTCCAAAATGAATTGATCTGCCGATGTTCTGCTGTGGGCAATGTTGCAGGTTTCAGGTGCAGCACGGGGCAGCACAAAAAAATCCAAACACCCTGCCCACTACACCACTTGCTGCGCAGTATGTTGTGCCTGGTCCGAGAAAACGGTGACCTTACGACGTTCCCCCGCTTACCGCGTCGATGGCCAGGAGGTATGGGAGTTCATTATACGAAGCTGGAGGGCATTGGAATTGTGAACAAGGACACCTGTAGATTGAAAAGTAGGATAAGTATATGGATAAGTATATGGATAAGTATATGGATAAGATTGGATAAGTAGGTGCTGTACAACTGTACGAACACACGCAGCGTATATCATCAACTTTTGTGAAGTTGGACAAGTAGGATCGTCCTCCCATGCAGAGTATTGCACAGTACTATAGAGTACTAATTATAGAGGATCACCATGGATCACCATCTTTTCTCATCTTTTCTCTATGACACACCTGAAACTGAAGCAGGATCACCATCGCACCATGAGACCCCTCCGGGATGCCCAATTGACCGCTCAGCCATACCCCGTTGACCCGTTGACCTGCAGTTCGTAGGGCTCTTCGTACAGTAACATGTCCCTCAGTGTGCATCTTGCCGTCGAATGGGATCTCTGCAGACTTGGGGTGTCGAATGCGATATACTGAAATATACTGAGAGAAATGTATTGAAATCTTATGAAATCTTAAGGGATTCCCCGCCGAAGTGAGTTCACAACAAACAACACGTGCATGTTCATGGATGCACACGGTCTAAGCTTACCATCTACTCACAGGTCGGGACTGTAATTGGTTTTCGTACTGATGTTTGTCGGAGGACACATTTTTGCTCGAACAAAGATGCGATGCAATTGCGAAGTGACCAACAAAAATGGTTTGAAACTCACGCCTCCTAGTGTTGTGTGATAGGGGAAGAGCGTGTGTATAGAGGGACTTTGAAGAATTGAGACTGCAACCTTTGGGCCTCTAAAGACCCTGGCCTTCCAGGACTATTGAATTTACCTGCTAGGGACTTTGAAACACTGTGCAGAACGTTATAGAACGTGAGTTTTGGGCGTAGAATGGCGTAGAGCAAAACGCAGGCTGTTTTCCTTTACTCTCGTTGCAAAATGAGTCCGACAAGGCGGATGTCTGGCGAATTATCACGATACAGTGTATGTTAAATGAGAATACATGCGATACAAAATCGACCAAGAGAGATGTGCAAACCGGAGCAAGTCAATTCAAAAAGACTAAAACAGCATCCTCTGGTTGCAACGCATGCAATTGGCGTCCTTTTGACTTATTGGGTGATGGATTGTCATGGACCTGCCTTGAAAACATGCCTTTTCCGCGAATGGTGCTACACCGGGCTGCTGCAAGATACATCTGGGATTCTCTACATCCCAAAGGACGTACCGGCCAGGAGCTGCTGTCCCTGCGGGCGATGTCAAGGATTCGGACCATGTGAAGTTTTGGGTAGAATGACGAGAGCCACATTCTGGTGAGTCATGGAGATTCAAAAGTCGTCAGCATCATCAAGAACAAAAGGAAGCAAAAAAGTGCTTGCCATAAGTGCAATTTTCGGACACTTGGTTGTTGACGATAATGTGCCGTCCAAAATGATTTCGTAGACGTTCATAGTCAGTATATCAACAGCAATGAGTACATTACCATCTGTTGCAGTCCTTATGCTCAAATTTCTTTGGGTTTGTCTTCATCTACTATTTCACCATACTATCAGTCCACACCGATGAGAAACGATCCGAAGGCATTTGAGGGGCGGTCTATGGACCCTTCATTTCATCCAGTCATGCTCCAGTCATGCCATCAAATCCAATTCCATCTCCACTAAATGTAGTCTTCGCCAGCCACCAGCGCCTTTTCATCTTGACTGGACTTGACCATAACAGATCCCGACTCGATGATATAGAGCCTGTCTTGCTGTGTTTCTGGAAATGCTCAACCTTCAATGCCAGGACCAGGTCCAACAGTGAAACAGTACTTGAAGTGGCTTAACATCCTCCCACTGTGCTAACATCAGTCAACATACACGCCTCGGTCAAACCCAAGTGCCAGCTGAATGCCACTGATTTGCCAATCACTTCATGGCGCTCATTATTGATTATGATATGAATAGCCACTGTTGTCAGATGTGATCAGCATTTTTCAGCAGATGTGAGTGATGTGTCAGTATTTATCTCTCTGACACACCCTGGCTAATTATACCATAGTCGGGTGCTGAAAGACATAGATGCATATGCCATCATATGCCTACGCATAGACATAGACAAATTCAGAAAAACACACACACACCCACACATATTTAAACCAAAAAAAGAACCAGTCATCCGCAGCAAAGGTGGTTGACAAACACCGGCGGTTGTTGACAAACACCCGCTGAGCCCAATCCAAAACAGTTCGACCTCTGTGCAGCTTGATCGTGGTCGATGATGACATCACCCTTGTAGAAAGTCTTCGGTTGGAGCCTCCGAATGGTCCCAGGTCACACTGCAACATAGATGGGTCTCGAATGGTCTCGAACTTGAGGCTCCAAAACAACCCTAAAATTGCTCTACCATGGAAAACCTTTGGTTGCCGATTGCCACCCCAATTTGGGACTCTCTGTCTCACTATGCCGCATTATGCGTTGCTTCGGGTCGATGATGGTCGATGGCTGATGTTGGCACCTTCGCGCGATAGTGTTTTTGGCAGCGGCAGTCAGTTTGGCCAAGATGGGAATGCTCCCAAACACCTGGCAAGGCGCTAGTCCCTTCAATTATGATAATGATGGGGTCCCTGTAGCTCTCAACTTGAGGACTATAGGACTTATATGATATAGTTCCTTGATACAGCAATCATACTGTTATTCGACAGATTGCTGTGATCCAATCTGGGTCCAGATCTGACCAAGGTTCCATCCGCCTGGCCTGCGCTTTCGCCAAAATCTGCCTCAGCAAGGCTTTGATTCGAGCTTCACTCAATGCATAGGATTTCTCATGGATTTCTCCCATCAAAACATTGCAATAAGCCTTTTTCAGTGTATCCTTCGAATTCCGTGGTGTATGGACTGTATGGATGTGTCTGGGGGACTGTTCTCATGCTGCACCCTCACTGTAGCAAAGCGGTTTGACATTCTTCAGGTGCCAACATCTTTGAGATCTTATCCTCTCCGATCACCGTGGTGATGTCCTTGCCGCCACAGTGCACATTCCATGGTCGAGTATGCTGATGGAGTGCGGATTTTATGGAGTACCACAGTGAGAATCCTGAATACCACAGCTTTCCTGATCCGGCAAAGCCAACTTACCATCTGGTGTGGACTTGGGGACTTTTCAACATCACTTGACCACTCTGCAATCACGATATCAGTTGACCTACAGTGATCTTTCTCCTTTTGTATAGTATATAGTGGCAATGAGTGGCACACGCGCAGGCGTGCCCAATTCAAATCATCAGCTGTTTCAGCAGCCTTCCAGTTGCGGCACCTCTCTAGTGAGGGACAACACTGTGACGGCTGTGGCTGCGCGGACAGATGCCGTGCGCGGCATATCCTGGCAAAGACCGCGAACAAAAAAAGGCCCGTGACCACACGGCCACCCAACACATCCCAACACATCCCAACACCTGGAAATCGGGAACCAAAATCAGCTGACAAAAAAAATCAGCAGTAAGTTTGCCAGAGCTACGAACATCACTGCCAATTCGCCGAAGAACGCCCCCTTTTTCAGCTGAGTCAGCACCACCTCACGGAGACATATCAACTGCGTGGCAGAATCCGTGCAAAGCGATTCCATGCGATTCTAATCTACTCATCGGCCTTTTTGTTGCGATGGACTATCAAAGAACTCTCCCAATTTAAAACAAGATTCTACTGATGGAATCAGGACCGGGTTCAAGAATGGCTACTGGCTCGCCAGGCCAACTTCCATCCACATGTCATGTTGATTCTAGCACCTACCCTAGCATTGAAACGGTGGGTAGCATTAGCACTGCATCTGAGCATGGAATGCGCACGTTCAGGGAAGACACTGCCCCTTAATGGCAATCGTTTCACCTGAAAATTTAGTGTTACACGAAACCTCCACCCTATCAGCATTCTGTTGTATCTTTGTTCCACAGAGTCAAGGGAGAACCGGGAGGACATCAAGCAGCACATGTCCATGTGTTCAATGCCTCTTGATCATTCAAGCATTTGCAAGCGTCACACACCCCGCGCTCGATGATGAAGAGCATGTCACCAATCTGCAGCGCAGGATGATGACAGTTTTAGTGTGACACTGTACCGATTGAAGAGAAGTTAAACCATTTGTGGGGGCTGGGGTGCTATCCTAACGAAGCAAAAAGAAACAAACAGCGGAAAAAAGTCTTGACAGTAATGAGCTTCCGAGAACACCAAGGAGCACAGAGTCCGTTCCGCTGATCCCAAATGATCCCAACATCCTGGCCTCTCCTTCTTTGATGATATATCTACCACCCTGGAAATTCCATGGCCTGAGATGGGGTCATGATGGGTCATGATGGGTCATGATGGGTCATGATGGGTCATGATGGGTCATGATGGGTCATGGACCACATGGATGTCATTGGTCTTGTCCAATCACGTGGGTGTCGGCTGTGGTCACCTATGCGGTCCTTGAAAGTGAACCATATTGAGTATCATGACATGCAGTAAGACGGATGCCATCCGCAAGAACGAGATTGCTACTGCTACAGCAGACTCACTCAATTTGTCCCATTCCACCTTCCCGTTTGTTTAAGAGTGCCATTTTTTCAGTGAAAGTTCAGTGCTGTCTCCATGCATGTTGCTTCCCAACATGAATAGTATATCACATGCGAAACGTCGCAGTAGCTCAGTAGCTCTTTGTTTAACAAAATTTCAAAGGTCTGGCGAGATCTTCCATCTCCAAGTTGCTTGAGCTTGCTTACGAGCATGAACTGCTCATCCTCCAAGCGTAGCAAGATGGACAGTGAATTTCAAGATGGACAGTCTGGACAGTGAATTCTTAGGCACAGCCCTGCATTTGGACCCGTCGATGAACCTGCTTTGAGAAGCTTGTGAAACACTTGCTAACACCTGGGTTCTCAGATTTGGGGTTTGCTAGATCTTGCCCTCGGGTTTCGATCTGTCAGGGTTTGGAGGGCCTATTGCCATCTATTGCCTAAGTAATATATTAATATTTATTAATCAATATAAATATAAATATATAATATATATATTATAGCTCTTACAGTACCGCCCCGGCACAACCAGAACATTGAGCGTTGCAACTGATGATAGTTTGTGCATGGTAGGAAATCTCCAGCCAGGTATCAGCTCAAAGCAGCTGGACTCACTGTCTCTGCTTGCTATTGGGGTACTTCGTTTTATATAACCATAGACTCATCCTGAATCCGTTGAAGTCTGTGCCTTTCCCCTTGCAATTTGCCTATGTGTCCGCCAACCAGTCCCCCAGCCGCTCCTTGCTAAGGACATCTTCTGAGAAGAGCTGAATCCTTGCGCTGCACACATCTCCCACATGCCTAAAATGGAGAAGGGAGATATGGCAATCCATATTATTGCGGTGCTATGAAGGCAGCATGGCGATGTGCTAATTGTTTGTTTGAACGCAATCACTCTACAGTGTGGTAGCGCCAAGACTTGTTCCTGTGTTACTTTTTGTTATTTTACTGTATATATATAATTATATATTTAAGTGTATATTATATTGCGGAGATAATTATATATTATATAATATATGTATACTAATTCATTCTATATTATCTTATATCTATTCTATATCTTCATTTCTTCGGTCATTTTGTTGAGACAAATTCTGCGCAAACATCCAGAGTTTTACCTTAGGGCCATGCCTTGACAAGAACTGCCTCTGTTCTTCTTGTACTGCCCTGGGCGATGAGAATCCCAACCATTCAACTCAGACACTGAAGAAAAGTGTCATGGTTGCATTATGATCAGATATGATCAAATATGATCAGATATGATCAGTGAGCAGCGTCACATTCCAAGTGCATGCTTCATTGCCAGTCTCCCATCTACACAAGCGAGGATCCCGGTTCTGCCATCTATCAGATGTTAGAGATCCAAAGACTTTGACACAGAGACCACAGGGATCACAGGGATCACAGGGAGGGCAGCTAGAAATCTGCTGCGCCGACCAAATGGAGCTGGGCGGGAACTGCAGAAGGGTCACGTCTGTCAGCGCCTGAGAGGCCACCCAGAAGGGGAGGTCCTGGAAGAAGTGTAATGATAGTGTAATGAAATGTAATAAGTTGTAGTAGATGTTGTAATGAAATGTAATGAAGCCAATAGTGTCAATAGTGTACGCCCTCAAACAAGTTGTGAGAACATGAGATGCCATGAGTATGATTGCTACAGCACAGATTCATCAAATCATCAAATCAAACCGCACAAAGAATGGGAGGCTCATCCTAACCGAGGTGATGAATCTGAACACGAGCACCTCATGCCATTCATGCATCAACATTGCGCACTCGGGCCCGAACGACCAAAGTGTACGGAGCTCTGGCGCTCTTACTTGACAAACACCTCACTACTCCAGTCACAAGGCATTTTTAGGGCGTTGACTACAGAAAATTGAAAGAGTTATAAAGAGTTTGAATCAGTGCCTCAAGCTTCGACACCACTTTGAGGGAATCTGCGCAATTGCAAATGTTGCTTAGTTGAGACTCACACAAGCTGGTGATGTCATAAGGGTAGACCACACACATCACACACTCCACACATCTCCACACATCTCCACACACTGTCTTCTCATGGAGCTTCCCATTCTTCTCCCTCAAGAAACTGCGGAACAGGGGGAACAGGGGCCACACCTGGGTCCTTTTTCATTGATCATCCCCCAGGGGTCCTTTTTATCTGCATCATTCTGCATCGATTGTCAAGATACTCAGCACCGAAGAAGTCACCAGGGGTCACATGCTCGGGACCTCAGGACAAACATAAATGGTTTTACTATGGGATACTTTGGGTATTGTTGGGTAATTCTACAAGCAATACGTAGCGATATGTTGTGCTGCATGCATGTAAATCGATTCTGCTTTGTAAATCGCTTCTACTTAACGGCAAGATGAATTGTTATCATTTAGTCATTGTCATCCTGAAACATGTGAAAACAAAAAACATTAAGCCATCATTAAGCCATCATTAAGCCATCATTAAGCCATCATTAAGCCATATTTGCCGTGGCCATGGTCCACATCGGAAGATTTTTGTGGCTGGGCTCTCTTCGTGTAGAAGTGTAGCATCTCATACCAAGGTTCAGCCCACCTGTCAACCTGGCGGTGTCCTAAAAGCTGAAACACTGAAAAAGGTATCACGAAAAATCGGTGATGAAGAAATTCTGGGTTCCCAACACCCGGCTTTCGGACAATGTTTCAAGCAATTTTTGGACGGATCATGTAAAGTCTCTTCTGAGTTCTTGGCAGTTCACATCTGCATCGTTGCTGACCTGGCATTGATTGCAGCACAAACGGGATTGGCTGCAACCTATCCGGCCACACTGAAACTGCAGCGGCATGCAATGTGCCATTTTCACGCCCGTTTGCAGTGAGCAAATCACTGTGCTCGGGTATGATGTTGTGTGATTAATAGGTTCGCTCTTCAACTTGAAGCTGTCTATGTGGCACATGATCTTTTGCAGCATTTTTCTTGCACGTAAAAATCACGCAATATAAGAGCACAGACTGTCGGTTCGACATTTCAGATCCTAGAGGGTACTGAACCCCCAAAGCTGCCTTTCCCTCAAACGGCTTGCGCTCTCCAATTTTGTCGTCGTAGATGGCGAGATGACCAGATTTCAAGTTGTAGACCTAGCTGCCAAATGCCATCACCCGGTTGCCCTGCAGGTGCAAGATGTCAGTACAAAGCCTAAAAAAGATCTGAGCCCCAACCCCTTGGTTTTCCATGGTTTGTCTTAACGGCAGACATCCTGGAACTACGCTAAGGTAAAGTGAACGCAGCTCTGCCTAGATGGAAGCAGAGTGGAAATACCGAACTCTGAATACTAATAAAACTAAATCTTTGTACGAATTCTCTAAGATGTTGAACAAGGATGTTGATTGGTGAACGGGCTGGTTTCCTCAGACTCCCCGAGACCCGCTTTAGCCACGCACATACTCAGAGGTCTTGTCCCTGGCAACTGTTGACACCACATGGACGCCACTAGCCATAAAAATCATGGATCCACTCACTATGTTCCATTGACAGGCTACAGCCTGCGTAAAGGGCAAGAGAACAAAAGCATCCACAAATGTGTTCCATTGTGTTCCTCTCCGTGGACTCATCGACATCGTCCTCATGCTCACAGGCATGTTCACTGTCATCATCATCATCGTCGTCGTCGTCCTCCTCCTCATCATCATCAGCATCCCCATCATCATCGTCATCGTCATCGTCATCCTCATCGTCATCGCCATTTTCTTATGTTATTTTAATTTTATTCTACATCCACATCTACATCAGCATCACCAGCATCTGCATCAGCATCAGTAGCCCCCGCCACAACAGCAGTAACAGCAGCCGGCTGTTGGCCGCTTTCAAGCACTTGCCGGGGTGACGACGTGTGTTGCAGGACATTCCATTTCTTGAAAGCGACCTTGTTTGACAGGCAAGACGATGGCCTTGTTTGAATGAAAGAAAGGAACCAATGGAAGGTATTGTGCATGAAGATATGTTCCTGAGTGATTGGAACATGCTAACATCACATTCAAATTGATGTATAGCGGCGTATAGCGGTGCTTAAATTGATCAGCAAGATAAGTCTGCAAGACTCTCCGGCGTGTGTGGTAGGGAGCTGCGTGACGGATGTCAACCCAGTTCCCATGGGTTGTCTGCATTGCCCTTGCCGGCGGCAGTGCTAATGCCACTATCCTTTCTATCCCCCAACTTCCGTGATTTGAATCCGAATTTCTTCCAGTGTGGGCATCAAAGAATGTGACACACCTGCCCAAAGCTTGCTTTTCACTCTCAACCGGCACATCACGCAGAGCCCACAGCAGCTAACTGCCAGACCTGTCCGTTGGTTTTCACCAACTGTTCAAGCTCCCCATCGTATTCTGACAGCTTTCCGGTCTCGAGGACATAGACCTTGGCAGATGTGAGGTGACGTGTCTCATCGTGCCTCCGGGCCACCAAGGAATCGGAAGTATGTATGTAAAATTATGTAAACATTAAACCCGGATTCACCCAAGCCATGTTATGAGGACGTCCAACTTCCAGTAGGACCTTTTAGAACTTGCTTTGCGAGTCTCCTTTCAATTGATCGCTTTGGAGATGGCTATCAAAGTCTTCTGTGCAAGCTTCCTCTGATGTTTGTTGGACGCCTCAACCCCTGACCTTCCCTTTGGATCCCTTTGTTCTGGAAGCCGGACGTATCTTAGAAGATCTCCCCTGGCACAACTTGAGACCGTACGCCTAAAGTGAATGTGCTGAGAGGATTTAAATTCCCTCGCATCTGATCCGGCCCACAGAGTTCCATCTCATCTATTTCAAACAATCTGCACGCTTTTCATGCAGCATAACGGCATAACAGTGCCGAAGCTGTTGAAGAATCTCGGTCCAAGCATTAGCCAATTACATGCCAGCTCTGACCTCCGGAAGACTACATTCCACTTCTTGTATGTGACCTTGCCAGGGCCGGGGTCATGCAAATACAGAGTATTCACGATGAGAATCATTGTGAATCATTGTAAATCATATGTAAATCATATGTAAATCATATGTAAATCATTATGATTCAAATTATGATTTATTGAGATCTATTGAGTGACCCAGGCTAATTTATGCTAATTTCATCTTCAAATCACCGCCTCATGGCAACATCAACTGATCGACTCAATCGACATCAATCGACCAAGACTTTCCGCCTCCTGCGCTTCCATGAAAACCTTCTGGAAGTTCTCCTCTGCTAATCTCTGGATCTGAGGAATCCTCAGCGACATTTTTCAGTACCCCTGCTGCACTTTCCGAGAAACGCATCATTGGAAGAAGGGTGCACTAAGTCACTGCAAATATCTGCACAAGCAGATCATGGATGATCATGGTATCCAGCAATCTGGGTTCCTCCGTCATTTCCGTAATTTAATGGGAGTTACAGTACTTTACAAGTCGCTCGTCAGCACAACTGCAGCTTGGGCAAACTCTCCAATTACAGGCCTTCAGTATCCATCAGTCCCCTCCATACAGCGCACCACTGAACCGAGGGTTTGGGCTGTTTCACCAAGTGCGCACGAATGGAGCGATGAAGAATAGCATCCTAAGCCAACATTCCCAGCTTTGAGGGCCTGATGAATCTGTTTCGGAGACATCTTGAGGAAGTGGATTTTGGTTGGGTTCTCTCCAGATCGCATTTTCATCCAGAGCTATATAGTTTCAGTGTAATTGCACCGGATGTGCAAGCCCTTGTGTGCATTGTGTCCCCTTGATGGCTAGATCATCACATATCATCGCCATTAAATGCTATTAATACTATTGAGTTCTTGCAATATGTTAATATGTTGCAAAGAAAAAAACATCTTGGCCACCAAGCGAGCTCGGTTCGTTCGGCCAAATCCTCTCCAGCTGTGTTCACGAGTTCCTGGACGGAGGCAAGCCGACGAAGCTTGCCTTTACGGCTGTCCGCATTCCCCGCATTCCCCGCATCCAGCGCGTATCAGTTGCGTATGTTACTCTTGGAACATCTTGAAACTACATGTTCGAAGTACACTCAAGTACCATACCAGCATCATCCAGCATCAAAATGTGTGGCCTTTGTCCCCCCTTAATCTGTAAGGTCAGCACCTCTTTACTATCTTCAAGCATGATTCCCACGGAATCACTCACCAAATCTCGTGGAAATACTCAGAACAAACATTAAAAAACAGCAATCAAACGAAGAAGTTGTGTCGGAAGGGGGTCGGATGTGGAAGCCCTGAATCCTGAAATTCCTGAAGGAGTTTAATATAACATAATATAACTCCGACGTTGAAAGTAATTCCTGCGCTGAAGCAGCTGCAGGTGTCCTCGTGACTGATGGACAAGGTCATGACCTGTGGCAGCGAAGGCAAGCCGATACGAGCATATTTCATGCATATGAATCATATGATATTGATATTATCATACGAAAATGATATTGTTTGGTATTATTGATGTATTGTTTTAATGTATATTGTTTTAGTGTATTTTTTGCTCCATGTTTGGGCATGATTTATCCACTGAACAGTGGCCTTGGTCTCAAGCAATTGCTGTGCGTTCTGCCTGCCTCGTCGCTATCTGCTGTGATGGTGTAACCCATTGGAGCACCATAGAGCCTCAATGCCGGGTTGTCCGGCAGTTCCATGGCGGATTGCCCTCGTTCTCAAATGTACAACTCTGCTGGAAGTCCAAAATGTAATTAGCTTGAAATTGTGCGGGTTGGCCTGGGCTTAATGCTATTCAAGTGTGTTTTAATTCACTCATATATCTGGTGTTGTTTTCACGTTTTATGCGAGTGGCTTCTCACATATCAACCAACACTGGCACCTTTGACGGCGCTTGATGACCACTGCGTTGCCAGAGCTATCGATCCCCACTTCTTCTCTGTCGCGGGTATCGTTTGGACAAAAAATGTATGCAACAAATTGCAACAAATAGTAAGCTAAAAAATCGATTGGACACTTGCGAATTAAGCCGCTGTCACTGCTTACCACAGCCCACACTTCAGCTGAGCAGAAGGACAAACCACGCATTCCGAAGAATTGACCAGGGCCAAGTCTCATTTCCTTGTGCCATGCCATGCCATGCCAATCTGCAGGAGCCCAAAGCGTTGGGAGAAACATCGTGAGCCCATTTATGGCTAGCCCAGCAGTTGCAAGTAGTCAGGCCACCCTATCACCCACACATCAGCGGCCCAGCCTTGACTACCAGCAAAGAAAAATCAAAAGGGGAAGGGGATGGAAGGGGGAACTGGTGGGCTGTCATGTGCCCACAAACTAGGAGTAGTTTGATTTTGCACATCATGCTTATTCATTCTTTAATATCAAAATGCCGAGGCATTCTTGTTGACAATCCTCACCAGCACTGGTCCATGGTGGAAACATGTACTTACAGTTGACGCTCACAAACGCTTGTTTAGTTATGATTATGTTTATCATGATACATGCAAACCTACCCACCAGAGCTGCCCGAAACGCGTCCTGAGCAGAGGCCGACTTGCTCCTGCTGCGTTGGTTGCGTATCAGGATTTGCCCCAGGCGTTGTCGATTCAGTGATGCTGAGTCCCTTTGCTGTTTTTGAATTATATCTTCTGTGCCGCACACGCACAACCCCCTTGTTCCATCCTTTAATATCCTTTTATGACCTTTCGTGATCTATCTAGATCTGTTGTGTTTCAGCCAATTGTCATTGGATCCCTAGGTGGCGTCAATTTGGTTGGACAAGCCTGAGGTAGATCATTGCCCATTTCACTAGCTTCTGCAGCTACCCCGCGGTGCCGAAGTTCCACAGATTCTGTATCACTAAGGAAGATGAGGCGGTGTCATTGCTCGTATGTATATTTTACATTCCATGAGGACTTCTCCAACTATAGTGACCTTTCAAACCAAGGATATTTATAAGTCACTGCATAAATTGAATGGATATTGGATGAACCATACCAAGCTGCTAAACAAGTTTCGATTCTTGTGAGGGGAAAAAAAACAAATTCCAAGCATCATGGGTTTCGTTGGGTTGGTCTGGCCCGAAGATGAAAGGTCTCTGGAGATTCTACAGGTCGAAGTCGGTCTGAGTCTAAGTAAGCTCGCAACAACCGCAGCAACCAACAGCTGCTGCGAACAACTGTCCTTTTGGAAGGTGTCAAAAGAATGTTGCCCTGCTCAATGATGTACATTCGGGACCTGAAACTGGTTGTCGGGACATGGATGGGGCAATTCAAACTGCAACTTGCTTGATCTTCTTGGCACTTCATAAGATTCACGATCCTTCAGTTGTAAAGTAGATCCACCCTTAGCCGTAGCCTCTCAATGTGGATCATTGATGATGGCGGATCATGGCGGTCTCAAAAGGATGTCCTGGAAGTATTTGTTGTATTTTGCAGTTGCTTGTGACCAAACCTGCGCAACATTGCGCAACCATTGGATTGTTTCTAATTGTTTCTGCTATGTTCTCTTGGTGCATTCTCAAAGGCCTTCAGGCTGAACCCACGTGCTTCTTTCTGGCACTGCACCCCCTGGTGCCCCTGCGTGATGTGATTTTGCCCAGCCAGCACGGCACCACGATACCACCTGGATTGCTTTCTGTAGAGAAGCAGGTGACTAAAATTACGTAGGGTCTTTCGGATGTGCTGAACATGCTGAAGCACAGTTTCTTTAGGACACCATTCTGATCTTTAGTCGTCTTGTAGTCATCTTTAGTCTGGAGCCTTAGTAGCTTTGATGGCTACCTCATCAGGGATCTGGTTTCAGGAGGCTGAGAAACTAAGGAAGTCAAGGGACCAAGTCAACAAGTCAAGGACCATGTCAGGTATGAATGAAGTAGAACGTTGAAACAGTTGAAACTGGAATCCTGGTGCTTTCATTACAAACTCAATGCCTTGGCCTTATGCTCCCATTTGAAACCAATCACTTCACTCTTTAACTCTGAAACTATGAACCATATTATACGTTTCAATTTCGATTTTTCCTACCTGGACAAACTATTTCGCATGGGTTTTGATGCTCTGCACGTCAATTGTCCAGAGCCAGCAGCACCTCTGGCTCTTCAACGCAATAGCAACTTTGGCCTATCGCTGTGGCGAGGCATGCTGGAGGTGAAATTGGACTTTCGCGAAAAGAAGACTAAGGTGTGAAACCAAAAGATAGATCAAGATAGATGAACATGGTGGGGTTTCACTTTGGACTTTTGAGGTTGCAGAGCAGGAACCCTAAATTGATTGGTGTGCTGTAAACGGACGCATTTGTCAGCTAGGTTCCCCAAGTTGCAAGCGCGACACGCGCATGGCGTTTTGAAACTGTTGGCACAAGCTGCTCCACTGTCTAGGTTGCTCCTCTACCAAAGCTGCCCCCCCCACGAGTCCCACGAGCACCTTTCTCTCTGCGTCTAGGTCTGCCAGCAGGGGCACACTGCCGAACACCTGGAGCGTTCTGCAATCACACCAGGCATGACCACAGAGTGAATTTAGTCAACAGTGTGGCCATGCACAGGACTTGAGAGGCTCTTGAAGACGTGGATGGATCTTCTAGGAATTCTCAAACTCTCTATTCTACAGTCAGTCATTCGACCCTTGTGGGATTTTATATACACGTGTACAATGGTTGCTTGCGTGGCGGCTAGAAACTGTACCAATTGGATCTGAGACAACTTCGTGACCGCCTGGGTTCGGGCGATAAGCTTCATGTGCTCCAAATCCTGCAGATTCTCTCGGAGGAATGTTCCGTGTTAAGCTTCTGAGGTGGCACTTGCTTCCTCACACTGGGCCTGTCGTTTCTCAAAGAAATTGGATATCGTAGGAGCGTAAAGCCCAAGACAAATACAGTAGGTAGCCTTAGATAGAGGATGATAGAGGATAGCTATAATTTCCATCTATTTCTGGACCTACGTCCACGTGTACACAGCAAAAAAATATTTCCCAGACTAAGTGAGGCACCTAGTCCATTTTCAATGTCCTAGTCTTAATTCAAGGGCTTCAAAGAACTTGCTACAATGTCCTGCATGCACTCAAGTAATTCTCAATGCTTTGTGCATGCAAAATTCGTAGTCCAACATGCAACTGCAAACAGGCAAACACCTCCGGCGTGAACTGTGCGACGATGTCCGCTCTGCTGAGCGCCAGAGCGATGACAGCTGTTTGCGTCCGCACCTGGCCATGGCCGTGGCACCTAGGAAATAAATAGACGATAATAGACTTAATAAATCTTCATAATAGAAGAGTATTCCTGACTTAGAAGTTAAGCTCTTCACCATTGACCCCAGCCCACGGCCCACCGTGGCAGTGCGCGGCATGTCATACAGCACCGCAATCTCGCCGAAAAAGGCACCCTTTGGGCGTTCCGAGGCATCGGTGATCATTGGATGTTGCAAAGTTCAGATCAGGTGAACACTGGAAGACTTCTAATGCCCTACACACATGGAATCCTTCTTATGTGGGCCACTTTGAGGGAGATTCGGCCATTTGCCTTCCGGAGGATTTTGAGCTTAAGTTCAATCTCGTTCATACTTCACGAGTACGGTGGAGAGGGACTGCAGTACAGACTCATGACAAATGCTGACAAACGGATACAACTGGTCTTTCTTGTCAACTCATCAGTGGAAATCTATCCCGTACCAGGCCTTGGAGAGGTGTCCAACGGTGACTTCACGGCCATTCAGCTTTTTTTGAACCTCGCAAACACCGCCTCAGTAGGTTGACGTCGACAGAACATGTTCGGATCAACAAAATTATGCCTGAGACATCCTGTGAAAGTGATCTGTTGCTTGATGGAAAGATCCACTGCATCTGGAAAGATCCAATGCATACAGCTGAAGCGGGGGTCTCCAGTGAGGACGAACAGTACTGGCATTCTGCTACACGAGTTTGCTGATGTCTAGTTTCTTGCTCTGCTAGTAGTCAAAATGATCCAAATTCTTCTATATAACACCTCTAGCAACACTAGCAGGAATGCATAGAACTTTAACCGTGGCACGTTCGATGATGTACAGCTTGTCTCCAACCTGGCACAACAGGCGACCCATCATTTGCCCCGAACTGAGTTATATTGAAGGGGATAAGAGCTCGCACTGTTAAGTCCTTGCATGTCCTTGCCAACTGTCACAACTGGCATGAGTGAACAGAAAAATTGTGCATGGGGGTGGATAAGCACCACCTTGCTCCAGTTCAAGCACAAATTGGGTCGACAGAGAAAAGGAATAAAAAGAACCGGAAGAACTACAGAAGGCGATTCACAGGAAGACCGGTCAAGCGCTAACAAATCCAAATGAGGCATCTTCACGTGAAAATTCTGTGGCTGAGCCGTGTTCGACCATTCTTTGCCACTGGTTGCCTAGGGTTTTTCCATGGTTTTCCATTGTTTTCGGTGCACCCACAAACAACCAGCACCTCGCCCTCCTTAATGATGTACTGGCCACGTTCGAAAGTCTCAGCCTTCAAAAAGCTCACTAGCCTCCGCCAGCGGAACGTCCAGTCCCGCAGCTCCCACAAGGTCTGACAAGAAATGCTCTAGATTTCCATGGTCAAGCTGTTGTCAAAGAAACCCTCGGATGGAGAAAAGTCAACAAGCCCCGGATCAGAATTGCTCATTGCGGATCTGCACACATTGTCACTGGATGTCACTGGTTTCAATGAAGCTATACACCTGCAAGACTCAGTTCGATGGCATGTGTAGGAGGCACTTGCAAGCAGTCAGGATAGTCTTTCAAACCAGCCGGTTTGGGGGGCTCTAGCAAGCATTCACCCATGTGACTTTTGAGCTCCATGCACATCTGATACCTGTTGCATGTACAGTCCAGGCACATTCATCTAACAATCTCTATATACATATTACATAGAATTGTAGTTTTTCTTTTATCTCCATTATTTGTTTTATCTACTTTATCCATAGTATTTATTTTAATTTATGTGTTTGTTTATAATTATTTATATAAACCATGTCTATACAATTATATATATATATAATTAATTTTAATTATATTTATATATTATAAGTATACATGCTGCATCAATCATCACTTTCATACTATATGACTATAAGATCAGTTTCCTCCTCCCAGCCCTCCTTTCAACGCAATGGAATTCGCGCTTGCAGGGTACATCGCACCCAGTACATCATGAGGCAATGCTTTTGTGAAGTCAGTTTTTGGGTCAAAGTTTTTACGATTTCATCAGATGCCTTTGCCAGATCACCCCATGAGGTGCACGGCAGATGCCTTTGGCAAACCCACCGTAGCATCCGTAGCCAGATTCGCGAGCTGCGAAGTTCTGTTCACAGGTCGATGGGCACAGGCAATTCAGATCGTAGTGTCCAGGTTTTCCAGCATTTATGGATGTATATAATGATATGTACAGTAGGCCAAATAATCAGCCGCTTCGTGATTCCAGGAAATTGGTTGAAGTCTGATTAGACCACTGCGCCAGCTCAGGATATCTCCACTTTCTTCTGTTGAAGAGCTTCACTACGTTCCCAAGCCAGTTGTAGCCGGTTATACTGGGTTGTAGCGGGTTGTAGCTGCTCAAGATCTCTTACTATCCGTTGGTTGAAGTCAAGAATCCAAGATCTGTGTCTATCTGACAGGTTCTCTTTCCTCTCTTTTTGGGTTTTGTCAGGAATGTTTCCCCGAGCAAGGGGTTTTTATTTTTTTTGGCAATCGAGCTGTGACTTCGAAGCGTGGATCGCAGCATTCTGCGGATCTCTCCGATAGTGGCAGGCGACTTGCCCCGACCTCAGCGCGGCGACTGACATTTGGCCAAACCCGCGATAAGAGGAAAAATTAGGAAAACTACGTTGGAAATCAATCTAAATCTATATATCATTATATATATATATATCAGTTAAAAATTAATTCGAAGGATCACCTTGAACATGTCCATTTGCAGGCCTCAGAATTGGGGAACCCTGAGCCATGGGACAAGATGGGTGAGTATGATAGTGTGGGGAGCCTGAATTCATCCAGAAAGTTAATGATTGAAAGAAACATCCCATTGGTCGGGGGTCACTGCCATTGACACAAACACCACCCATTTTGCATTGTGTTCAACTCTTTCTCCACGGAACCGCAAAGTCATTATGAATGAATCATGAATCAATGCTTTCAGGAGTCCGTGTAGCAAGAGAGCATTAGGCATATGACAGCCGTTGGACAAGCCATCAACCTCTGTCTCAACATCCCTTTATAGCGTAAAGAACAATGAAGGAGTAAAGGCCCCATTGCTAAACTTCTAAACTTTACTCCAATTGTTCCTTTTGTAGAGGCATGACTCTGAAGCTCTCTTGTGGCTGGGACCCTGTTTTCCTTGCTTGCTCAGACACAAATGTCATCCATGGATCTTCGAATCCTCAGTCAAAGCGGTGGGGGTGTTGGACCGTTGAAGCTTTTCACACTTCCAATATCTTCCAACAACTTCATGAACGTTCTTCCCACTCCAATCGTTGCAGGACCTTTTTTTCACATGGTTTGCTTCTGTCTGCCTCTCCTTCGAAATTGACCTTGGAAGGCATCATCCATTACATTTTTTCTCATGAAGACCAACCAAGCCCATCCTGCAGTCATATCGTGCTGCTACTGTATGTAGTGATGTGTTGTCCGTGGTGTATGCATTATTGATGTAAATGTACATGTAAATAATGTGAGCATGTTTAGATCATCTCTTAGTATACATATACAAATATAGTGTGTTGTATATATCTTGTTATTTCATGTTATTTCAATGTTGTGTGGGATCCATTATAAGACACCGTTGAGAATCGTTCGTGTCACATGTCACGATGAATGGAATGCCAGAGTAGAGGTGACACATTAACACAAAGAAAACAAATGAAGATCGCTGTTGAAGCCCCAAATTTTGCGAAGGCCACTGCCAAAGAAATCCTTTTCCATCTCTGTCACTCCACTTAAGCAGAGAGGCGATTCGTTCAAACAAACGAACATCTTTTACCCGCCATTCCTGGCGATGGAAAGTCAGTCGCTGCTGGAGAGAAGGACCGGGATGGAGAAAATGAGGCGTTCAAATAGATTGAAGTGATGTCAAGTAGCATCAAGCGCGTCCAAATTCAAAATGATCGAATAGTCGCCTTGCCCTCGCAGCCCTGTTCCCGAACACCCCATTTGCAGATAGCAGCGCCTGCGTCAGCAGCACATGGATGAAGTCTGGCGTGTCATTGATTTGACCTAACCATCAGCACATGTCAGCGGCCGTCAGGACAAGAATGGTCACATCTAAGGAATTCTAAGGACTTGAAGCAAGTACTCTTGTTGCCAATGGATATCATTGGAATTCATTGGAATGTGTCTTGTTGAGGTTGAAGAAATTTGAAGAATCTGCCCTTGGACTCATTCTCAACTTCCAACTGAGACATTCGACTGTCCAATCAAGACTATTGTCGGACCTCATGAAACTGGCACACAGAACAGCACACCATTGCCCAATGAATTCTCTTATAACATGTATACATGTATGGACTAGATACCTACGCCGCCTACTTGGATTGAAATATTCGATCATGCGTGGTGCGTGGTAAGTTTGGGTAGTTTGACGATTGGTATAGTAAACTTGGATCACCATAGTCATACAATGTCATACCAATCAAATTGAGCTACAGAAGGTACAGTATCGTATTTCATCATTTAAATCTCTTCCGCTGGATCGGAAGAGGCACCGATGGTACCTCTCAGGAAACCAGTTTTTTGTACCCAAAAAGACTGAATGGAACGAATTCGGACAAAGCAATGGGAACGTCAAAGCCTGGAAGCTGGCATTGAAAATCATACGGCATACTGCAATGCAAACCTGGACAGTCTGCTGACCATCTAGGCCAGGATCCACCCATCGCCACCAGCACCAGCAATTCAACATAACTCAACCCTTTGATGTTTTTGAATGCTTCTGCAGTGCTTCTGCAGTGCTTCTGCAGTGTTTCTGCAGTGCTTCTGCAGTGCTTCCACGGATTCCACAGTGCTTCCAAGCTGCATTTCACCCAGAATTCCGTGTCCTTCGGACCGGAGGAGTACTTGTATCTTTTCGCCTTGGTGCAGAACAGAACTCTCCCCGAGATCGTATGTACTTTATTTATGACACGGCTTACAGGCAATTTCTATAAAACGATAGAAAAATCAAATGAACTAAAAAAACAAAACCCAATCCAAACCTAAATTAGAAAAAAAACAAAATAAAATCAATCAGAACAGCTCAAAAGAAAAATCAAAACAAAAAGCAAAAAAACAAAACCAAAAGAAAAAAAAACAACCATGTTTTTTTTGTGTTTTTTTTCCGGTATTGTTTCGATTTTTTTGGTTTTCATTTTCGTTGTTTTTTGTTTGTTTTGCGTTTTTTCCACGAGTTTTTTACGTGTTCGAAGGTCCGGTCATCAGGTCACCTCAGAAAGAAAAAAACACACAAAAACAAGCGGAAAAAAAAACGAGAAAAAAAGTGACACAAAGAGCGAAAAAATACCAAAAATAAAAAGCAACCGCATATAAATGTATATCGAGCGTTTTTTCTTTTTTATGTTTTTTCAAAATAGTCGGTTGTTGTTTTTTTGTGGTGTTTTTGTTTTTTTCAAAAAATGGTTTGTTCCCCACCTGCCAGGTGAGGGTTGTTAGATTTTATGTCAGTTGCCTCCTCGTCCTCCTTCTCCTCCTCCTCCTCCTTCTCCTCGTCCTCCTCCTCTCCTCCTCCTCGTCCTCCTCGTCGTCCTCGTCGTCCTCGTCGTCCTCGTCGTCCTCGTCCTCCTGCTCAACTGCGACTCGCGATCCACAGTGTTCGCTGTCGGACCTCAACCACGACCATCCACGCCCAGTGTTCCCTGCCGGACCT